>Ga0247841_10011468_pt1 | contig 11782 bp, 17 predicted proteins | sample LaCruzMarch2015__2_FD_192410 | JGI IMG/M metagenome (GOLD analysis project Ga0247841, IMG submission 192410) | Freshwater microbial communities from meromictic Lake La Cruz, Castile-La Mancha, Spain - LaCruzMarch2015_18m | ecosystem: Environmental > Aquatic > Freshwater > Lake | place: Spain...
TGCCCCATAATGCTCAGTCCTCCTTTTTCTCTATCATCTGGCAATCAAAGCACATTCTATTTTTGGCAAGTGTTTCGGCTGTGCTTAGTTCGCATCCGCATTTTTTGCAGTGCCACTTGTTCATCGGATCAGTCCTTCTTTTTCAAAGGCATTGGCTTCTCATCATCAGTGCAGTATTTCTGCCCGCCGAAGTCGCGCTTGTTCGGGCAGGGTGCTTTTTCCGAACACTTGTACATATTTGCAGTCCAATGTGTCGCAACACCATTCTTTTTACAGGTTTCAATCTTCTGTGGTATTTTTTTGTTCCATCGTATCACCATAAAAATGGAAAGATGAGGAGATGACAAGCTATAATCCACAAGCAACAAGTAACGAGCATTGATCAATGATCCAAATCCCATCCCGTCTTGTATGTCATAATAGGCAGTATTTCTACTGCCCCTCTCCTATCTTTCCATCCTCATGCACCCGAAGGTGTATGAGCATCACTTCAGTTCCACTTTCCAATTCCAACTTGAGAGGAATCCATCCATTTTTACTTTTTTCTTTTCCACCGACCTTATCAATTGCAAAAGCTCCTTTTGTTCCACTTGATACTTTTTAGGTTTGGTTTCGCGCCAAGAATCTTCATTCCTATACTTTCCCCTTAGTTTCTCAAGTGAAGCAAGTTCAGAACGCATATCTGCAATATAAATTATTGTTTCCGCAATCGTCATTTTACCATCTGGAGTATCAATGAAGGAAGTATGATTGGTGTTTTCTATTTTTATTTTCAACTTTCTAATTTCCAGAGTTAGCTTTACAATTTCCTTTGAAAGATCCTTGATATCTTCGTTTGGCTTCTCGCCTTCATATGAAAAGGAATTTTCCCTTACTTCCATTAGCCTAACAAGCTCAGACCTCATTCCCTTCAATTCCAAAAGTGCTTCGCCTAGATTCATTGTATCCCTCCATTACGTTTATACCCTGTTTATAGCGTTTGAAGTCTATAAAGCTATTCTTAGAAAACGATCTATCTAGATTTACTATTTTTTCGTTAATTCTGTCAATTTATATTGAATTAAAGAATCTTCATAGGCTTGTCTTCTTGACTCGTGACACCACCAAACTCTTACTTGTTCATAATATTCTTGATTCCTATCAGTTCCTGGCTGATAACCAATAAGAACAATGGTATCACGCTTTGTAGTTTCTTCTCTTATCTTTTCTTCAAGATACACAATAAAACTATCGTTCATATCATCACTTCTTTTTTACTAGTCCTCTCATTGGATCATCATCATGAATTATATTTACAAGATTTTCAACCTTATTTTTAAAGATTCTTTGATATTCTACGTCTTTTCCAAGAAGCATCACAATCTGTTCACACATAAGTTCTACATCAGCTACTTCTTCCAATACCTTTATACGCCACACACTATTCCAATTGTGCCTTCTATACTTTACAATCGCCTTCATAAGTTCAGACAACTCTTCTATAGCCATATCAAGTTGCTTATCCTTACCCCACTTATCTATAGCTTCTTTACAGGCTACTTGTGCTTCAATATTCATTTAATCATCCTCCAATTCCTGACTTCTTTAGATTTTCTGTAGCTTGATCATAATCTATTTCTAGTCTTTTATGAGGACACTTTTTACAACAAAGGAAATACATTTCTTTCTTATTATCATTAGTTATAAGAGTGAATTCCGATCCTCCACAGTTTGCACAAACATATGCGTCTTTTTTAATTCGTGCAACTAACGTTTCCAACGACATTATATCACCTTCTTGCACCTTCTATCTGGTATCAGCCTTCCACAATGAAGACATTTCTTCTTTGTCAACTTAGGTCTTTTACACACATGAGGAATGATGTATAGACAAGTAGTTTTGTTTTTCCAAACTTCAAGTTCCTGATAACACGAAGCACAGAATATTTGCGGTGTCTTTTTGAGTTCTACCCTTGGTCTATAACGAAACTTTAAACTTTTTCCCATATATCTCACCCTCTAAATAAACGGCGGAATATTCTTTATTTTTCCATCTCGAGGAAATTTACAGGTTTTACCCATTGTTTAGTCAAAAAACTTATTTACAGGTTTAGGGACAAATGTTGATTTTTCATGCCATAGGGTAATTGGATAATAATACTTCGTTTCTCCATGGAAAGTTAAAACAATCTTATGATTTTTTATTTCATCCTTTGATGCAACTAAACATCTTCCATCAGGTAAATTCACTTCTACCATTTCCACTTCTTCTAATGCTTTAGCCTGTATTGATAAAGCATTTAGCTTTTTAAAAAGATAGTCTTTATTTTCATTTTTAATAAGCCACTTCTTTCCATCGCGTTCCTCAAATTTTGGAACATAATCTTCCATTGACATAATTTCACCTCAATAGACCTAGCAGGATTCGAACCCACATCTTGGGGTCCAGAACCCCATATGCTTACCGTTACACCATAGGTCTTTGGTGCAAAGTGAGGAAACTCACGGGCTTTTTCTTCCACAATCAGACACACTCCTGTGCAACGCCGACTCGAACGGCAATTACCTCATGTGGATTTTTTCCCTGCCGATAGGGCAATTTACCAAACTTAGTAGTCGGCTGCCCATACGGATTTTTCGCTGCACGACCGCAGTCTGCGAGCGTTTCCTCACTCCGTTTCACCAATCATCTTATTTTATTTATTTCTTTTGCTATTTTATACGAATCTTCAAATAATAACCATAACACACCTAGACTAAACAATAATCCACCCATCATTCCAAGCATATCATGTGTTGCTATTTGCATAAAGGCATATAAAGCAATTAATCCAAATACACACATTAACATTATATCTAATAATTGCTTTCCAAAGAGTGAACTTTTCTTTCGTTCCTTATAATACTTATACATTTCATCAAGCTTTTTTGGCTTCATTTGATTCACCCTTTTTTGGACATTTACACCACTGGATGCAGGTCCATCCATCAATAGATGTATAACCAACGGTTCCTCCACAGACTTTACATTCAAACCAATAGATTCCCATCATTCCACCCCTATTTGATTTTGAATATCATTTATCTTATCTATATTAAGAACATACCCCATTTCCTGTTTCTTCTTATCAAATATTCTCAATATTACTTCATTTTTTATCAGTTCTTTCAACATCTTTTCAAATTCTTCATCAGTGCATTTCAATCCCTTTCTTAATTCATCGTATGTCATATATTCGTCATATGCCGTTTCGCCTGTAATCTGTGATTTAACAGTATATTTAATTTTGTTAGCTACCCATTCCACTTTTCCCATTGGTTTTATTTTCCCTTTCATCGATTCACCTTTACCTTTTGAAATAATGGCTTAAATGGATGTGTGTCGTGTCCATAATTATTTCCATGCCACTTTGATACAGCCTTTTCACAGTTCATACAATAATGATTCAATGGACAGGTCTTTACTATCGGCTTCGGTATCTGTTTAAGTCCTATCTTTCCGGATCCTTTACACAATGGACAACATAATACTTTCACTTACTTCACCCGCACCCAAGTCACGTTTTCTGTTCCACAGTTTGCATCAAACGTTGTAGAATTTCCTTCTGGAGCCATTGGTTGGCACACATATCCTAATACCTGTTTATTAAATGCATTAATTTTTGTTATACAGGTGATAAGTTCTGCACTTTTATTCTGTGCTTCTATTGTCTTTGTGTTCAATAAAACTTTTGTTTGCGCTGATTCTATTGTGCATGAATCAATAGTTGACTGTGATTCCTGTTGTCCCTGACTTTTTCCAACAATATATGATGCAAACATAAGACAAAGACCTAAAAGAATCACTACTCCAACAATCATGTTTGGAGTAAGAAACTCAGACTTATTTTCTTCATTGGTTTCATTCATATAAATCACCTATACTCCATTCTTCCATCGCGATAGCCGAATTTATTTAACATTCTTAATGCCCTTTTCTTTCCCCACTTTTTTGCTCTACTTATTATTCGTTCACTCCATTCATCTCTAACTTGTGCAACATACGCAATTGATGGAGCAAACCACATTTCTACTCTATATGCAATCGGTATTCTATAATATTTCTTTCCGTGTAATCCACAACTACAATGTCCTCCATCTACTTTCCCTCTACATCTTCGGTGTCGATGCCCCGCTTCGAGTCTTGGTTTTTCTTTTCTGTGATGTCGGAACTTCCAATATCCTCCTCTTGTAACGATGACTTTTTGCATGTTGCACCTCGTTCTTGTTTTACAGCCACTGCAAGATCTATGCAATTAAAACAGTAGTGCCGTATAAAATGTTCATGAAGTTCATCTTCCAAACATATTATTGGGTCTCCCTCTTTAAATCCTTGTCCACATGCTTCACAATGCATCACTTTAAGAGTACAGCAAGAACAGGTAATATTCTTATACCGTTCCAGTAGAAACTTTTTTCGAGCTATTCTATTCTTTAACATTTATAACTTCACCTCCACTTTTGAAATATCGATTTCATACTTCTTTTTAATGTCTTCTTCTAGCTTTTCTACTCCTTCTATGAATTCCATCATTTCAGCATAAGTATCAAAATAGAATCCATCTAAATACTCCACAACAACTCCATCAACTCCCCCAGATCTAACTTTAAATTTGTGCATCATAGTTCCACCATCTCTTGTTGTTTTGCTAATATTCCTTTTACTGTTCTTTCTTTTTCCAGTTTGCCAAGAAACTTTATCTGACTTCTATACATCTTTTTAATAAACCTCACGTGTCCTTTTCTCATATTCAATATATGAGATGTGATCTGTCTATAAAATTCTACCGAACAACCATAATAAGGTTTATTTGCAATTGCATCATTAAATGTCAAATATCTCATTTCATCACTTCTTTACCCACACTTCCGTGCAATTTGAACTTAATGCTGTTATCGTATTATGGATTATTTTTCCACTCATTGGTCCAGCAACATTAAACGATATATTCATCTTTCCACCAACAAACACACATTGAAGTGGTATCCTAACATCAGATAATCCAACTCTTTCTAAATATGCTTCTATTTGGTTGCACTTTACTGGAACTTTTTGAGGATCAATGATGTATGATTGCTTAAACGGTTTAGACACATTTTCAAATTCAAATGTTGTAAGAATGTTATCCTCTACTTCACATGGAGCTAATAGTTTGCAGGAATCTACTGCATTTGCACAGGTAACAGCTTGTGGAGGACAGAAAGGACATTCTGGAACCCTGAACAAAAATGGACTTAGAAAGAAAGCACCAATAATCAATCCAAGGAGAAATCCTCCTAGACCATAACTGATTTTAGTTGTTTGTTCATCAAATTCCACATTATCACCTGTTTATTTCAACCTTACTATCAAAAACTTCTTTCCAGTGTCCTTTGTCTCTACTATAAATTCCCCTATCTTCATACCGTCTATCTGTTGCTGAAGAAATCTATCCATCATCTTTGTGACTTCTTGCCACTTTCCTTTGACTTTCATATAATCACACGTCTGTTTTTCCTAATGGGTATTCTTCAACTATTTTTTCTGCATCTATCTTTTTTAAGAGTAGAGTTCTTCCCTTTCCACTTTCAAACTTCATTATTCCATAACTTTCCAATTTATCTATTCGTTCCACTGTCTTTTCTTTAGAAATACTCCATATTGCCATCATTTTACTTACAACATCTCCCTTCTTCATCTTTTCTCCTCTTCCTTGTCCAAATGTTCTATTGATATCCATAAGATATTTTCCAGCATCTTCCTTTCTAAAGCTTCCAGTCAATGATAGTTGTTCTTCCATAATCACAAAGTTTTCAAAATATAGGTATTCAGCGTAACGAAGCTCCTTTTCTCCAACTTCCCAAGAACTATATTCTTCATCCCATCCATTTATCATAGATATCACAGTTGCCATTTTTACTATTATCTTTTCTGCCCTTCTTAAAAGTGATCCAATCTTATTCATTCTCATTTCGCTGATTGTTTCAAATCGCTTTCTCATTCTTAACATTAATTGTGTATGAGCTTCTTGATTCACATTGTGACCTAAATATGTCCATTCATTAAATGATCTTGATTTTTTTCCACCTTGTATTTCAAGATAAGCTACAAGATTCATATAGGATTCCATTATCATATTTCCAACTTCATCCATAACTTTATCCTTTTCTTCGTCAATCTTATAATCAGGAATACCTAAATACATTCCAAAGGCAGCGTCTAGTATTCCAGTCGTATATTCTGGTGTATTTACTCTATCAGTTAGGATAAGAAACCTTTCCAGTGTTCCATCTCCAATTTTACCCATAACTGCTGGTTTAGGAACCGTTGCAAATACTATTGTTGATCTTCCATGAAAAGGACCGACCATTGTATTTTTAGCTACTGATCTCTTTATTGCACTTTCATTTCCACCTGTCACTGGATCCTGACTTAATCTTATTGGTAGAAGAGGATTATCTTTTCCACTCATTGGATTGACAAGGAAAAGATGTTCTACTTCATTACTAATGAGCAAATCATACATTAATAGTGCAGGAGTCTGTGGAATAGCTTTTCCTTTTCCCGATGTTATCGTTGTTCCAATTAAATATGCTAAGGTTGTTACTCCAAGAGAACTGGTAGCAACATTTATCCTTCCTGCTAGAGTCATCATTGGACTAATATGTGTATCTTTTCCTGTTCCTGATGGCATTATAAAGAATATATGAATTCTACAATCGGCATTTTTCGTTCCAAGATATGGAATAATTGGTTTTATAAAATTACCAACAGTATGTCCTGTCTTTGTATTAAAGTGACCATGAAGTTTCTTTACATATTCATACGTCTGTTCGTCTTGCTCTGGAATATTTGAATACCTATTATATGTTCCTTTAGGAGCATACCACTTTGGACTAATATCAATCTTCTTATCTTCAGGTTTTACTTCACCAACGGTTGCATCAACATCGATGGTTCCATCGTCTTTGAGTTTTATCTGATCTTTATCTTCTTCATCGTCTTCTTTTGAATAGAGACCCTTATATTTTTTATTTATCATTAATCCATTGTCTTCTAAATCACAATATGTTAATCTATTTAATGTTCCACCATTCATTAATGATGATATCACAGATAATAATGAAAATTCATATAGTCTAGGAGAATAGATTTTATTCATTCCATGATAGTGCTTCCACATTTTTCTTAACTTATTCCACTTTTCATTCTTTCCACGCCAGCTTTTAAATCCTTCCTGTGTCATTCCTTCTGTTAAAGGATCTCCTTTTGGAAATGTTCTTGGAGGATCCTCTTTCATTTTTTGTTTATTGTCTTCTATTGGAGGTTCATCAAAATATTCTTCTGGAATATCAATCTCTTCCTTTTCACATTCTTGATGTTCTTCAACCATGATAGCACCTTACAGTTACCTTGCCCTTTACTTAGGTCGCTTGAAGTATATAAAGCTATTCCAAAACCGACATAAATTCTTGATAAGTTGGAGATGATTTTGAGATGTCTTTATAAAGACAATTTGTATTTTTAATTTTTGGAACTTGAATTTATTTGTTTTTGTCGAGGATACCAAAAAATATAGAAAAAATCACTTTCTGACGCAAATTCTTTGAATTTTTTAATTTTGGAACTCGCTATATCATATAGGGTTTCATAATATTATGATTAATTATCAATATTTACGTCAGTATATCGAGGATGCTCCCCAATTATATAATAACAGTATATATAACTATAGAATACTATTATATAACTATAGAATACTATTATATAATTCAATTATATAGGGTTTTGTACTTTTTAAACCCACTAGAGTTATTTCAAAATTTCACTAAATTCAAATTTCTCCCCGAAAAAAGTAAAAGTGAATTTATTTGAAATTTTTACAAAGAATTTTCCTTAGTCGTAAATTTTAAAATTTTCTACTAAAATCGGTGATGATGATTTTTTGGAAGTTTCGTCGTTCTTTATAAAGGTATATAGAACTTTTTGAAAAAACAATATAAAAAAGAAGGATTGGCTAGAAAAAAGAAACTAGCCCAGAGGGTGATGCTATGGAACTAAGACACAACCTTAATTCCAGCCGCTTTTGCTTTCTCTATAAGCTTCTTCTTTGCTTCTGCCTTTCTTTCTGCGAAAGCTGCGCTCTTGATAGCCTTCTCTTTTGCCTTTACGTCACGGGCTGCTTTTCTCTCAGCCTCGCGCTTTGCCTTATCAGCCTTTTCAGCTGCCTCTTTCTCTGCAACCTTAGCTGTCTTTAGCTCGGCATATGCCTTTCCAAAGTCAAGTGCTTTGGTATTGTGTGCTTTAGCGTATTCAACATCCATTAGAACACGCCTCTTTACAAGCTTCCTTACCAACTTCCGTGTTGACGATCTGTACTCTTCGTCATACGTAAAGTCGTGTGGAAGCCACCTGCGGACATCAAGACCACCGATATAACAAATCGGAGGTTTTACTGTCCATAGTTCTTTCTTTGCGTCAGACGCTTTTGTCACTATCGCTTTTTCCTCCGCTGACACTTTGTCACCTGTGCGGAGACGCTTTACGATAGGTCTCGCCTGTGCCTTCAGTTTCTTATATTCTTCCAAATTCATGTTCCCACCTCGAGGGTCTTTCTGCACACCTTATTACAACGTATCTAGTATATAAAGACTCGGTAAAACGGACAAGATGTCGAAAAAGTCTGGACTATGAAACTATACTGTGTTATAATTATTAGTTGTCAGATTAAAAACAGGTATCTCAAAAGGGGAAAAATAGGCGTAGATCGACATATTTAGGCATATCTTTATAAGGAAGTTAAGTTATAATAAGCGTATGGAACTATGTGCTCGATGTAAGTCTCCGTTTGCGGAAATAACGGTCTTCGGGGAAGTCCTGTGTAAATACTGTGAAGAAGAACTGTTCCTTGAATATACCAAAGAGGGAGAGGAATAGTTATAGGAGTTCCTTGATACAGCCTAACGTAGTCCACCACTCTTGTATCCCGTCAGTCACAAGAAACTGATCCCTATTACGCATAAGGATCTTGATGGGCGTTCCATCTCCTAAGATAGCTTCGCGTTCCATAATATACCTCCTAACTCAATGCCACGAGTATCAGTAAAAGAAATAAGGCATATTTTAAAAGGCGTTGCCATCCTGTCTTATATTTTAAGCTAATGAAAAATAGAATAAGAAGTATCAGTGATATGATGTGTCCAAATGTTATTGCTCCAAAGGCACTTTGACCAAATCCAGTTATACTCATTCCTTGCATTGATGCAGTTGTTGTCACGTTTTCCAGTGTCGGTGATATAAATGGAGTATATCCTCCACCGCCTCCTCCTGGAGTAGGTGGTGTTATAGGAGTATAATTAAAAGAAGCTCCAACAGTACAAAGACCTGAAAGAACATAGACATTTGTTGAACTGGAATAAATGCTATCCACTGAACAGTTTCCAGTGCTTAACCATTGATTGAATGTATAGTTTGTGTTTGCAGTTGCATTTATACTTTTATTTGCTGGAACAATAAAGTTATTGTCACTTCCTGATACAGTTCCTCCAGTCCCTGCTATAACTGATAGATTACCATAGTATGTTGGGGCAGGGGGTGTGTAATTAAAACTTGCATTGACTAAACAGGTTCCACTTCTAACTTCTACAGTGGTAACGTTGTTAGTGATGTTGTAGACAGTGCAATTGCCTATAGAAGACCAATTCAAGAAAGTATAGTTTGTATTTGCTGATGCATTTATGCTTTTGTTTGAAGGAACTGTGAAATTAGTTGCGTTTCCGAAAGCAACACCACCTATTCCAGCATTTATAGTCAAGTTTCCAGTCTCAGTTGAAGGAACATAGGTGTAATTGAAGTTTGCTTGAACTGTACATGATGATGTTGTATTCAAGAACTCTGCAAATGTTGAATTGCTAAGATAGTTTGTTATTGTGCAATTACCAGAAACGACAGTCCAGTTGCTGAACGTATAGTTAGCGATGATGCTTGCATTTATTGATTTGTTTGCTGGTATTTGGAAATCTGTAGCATTTCCAGTGCCATTTATTACAGTCAAATTAGCAGTTAGAATTATTATTGGTGTGTAGTTAAAGTTTGCAGTGACGATGCAACTTGATGTTGTATTCAAAAATTCAGCAAATGTTGCATTGCTATTTGCGTTCGTTATAGTGCAGTTTCCACTTGTAACGCTCCAATTAGAAAACGTGTAATTTATTGTTGCTGATGCACTGATACTTTTATTGACGGGAATTGCGAAATCTGTAGAATTTCCAACACAACTTAAACCACCAATTCCACACAATACTGTGAGATTAGCAGTCGGTATTACTGCTATGGAAACATTTGATGTTAAAGGGGCGTAATCAACTATTCCGGAAATGAACTTTCCATTTGAAGTTGTGCTATCATATGGGTATCCATATCCACTGGAACCAGTATAAAGACCTGGAATTGAAGACACTACATTACCCAATACATTGACACTTCCATTTAGAACGTTTGCATAAATGTTGCCTTGATTTTTTCCATCATATGTGCAGTTGTAGAAGTTCGAGCCGTTTGCGTCCGTGACGTATGCCCCGCTTGTCGCGGTGAAGTTGTTCAGGCAGAAGGTGTTGCCGCTTGCGCCTGCGTCAAGCCAGAGCAGGTCGGTTGCGTTCAGTATCGTGTTGTTGATGAGGCGGTTGCCGGTGTTGGAGCCTGTTTGGAGTGTAACTGCCCGTGTCGCAGCCAGACCGTTTATGGTGGAGTTGGCTATGGTGTTGTTGATGCAGTCGGTGTAGATGAACAGTGCGCCGTTGTCGCTGGAATTGCCTGAGATTTGGGAGTTGGTGATTGTGTTGCTGGAGCTTGTTTCGATGCGGATGCCTCCAGATGTGCCTGCGGTTCCTGTTGAGTTGGCTATGGTGTTGTAGTTGGAGCTTGAGGAGAGGTAGATGCCACCGTTTGTGCCTGACGTTCCGGTGGAGTTGGAGATTGTGTTGTAGTTGGAGCTTGAGTAGAGATAGATGCCCCCGCTTGTGCCTGCCGTTCCTGTGGAGTTGGAGATTGTGTTGCTGGAGCTTGAGTAGAGGTAGAAGCCCGCTGCTCCGCCTGCCGTGCCGGTGGAGTTGGAGATTGTGTTGCTGGAGCTTGAGGAGAGGTAGATGCCTCCCTCTGTGCCTGACGTTCCGGTGGAGTTGGAGATTGTGTTGTTGGAGCTTAAGTAGAGGTAGATGCCCGCGTATGTGCTTGCGGTTCCTGTGGAGTTGGCTATGGTGTTGTAGTTGGAGCTTGAGGAGAGGTAGATGCCACCGTTTGTGCCTGACGTTCCGGTGGAGTTGGAGATTGTGTTGTAGTTGGAGCTTGAGTAGAGATAGATGCCCCCGCTTGTGCCTGCCGTTCCTGTGGAGTTGGAGATTGTGTTGCTGGAGCTTGAGTAGAGGTAGAAGCCCGCTGCTCCGCCTGCCGTGCCGGTGGAGTTGGAGATTGTGTTGCTGGAGCTTGAGGAGAGGTAGATGCCTCCCTCTGTGCCTGACGTTCCGGTGGAGTTGGAGATTGTGTTGTTGGAGCTTAAGTAGAGGTAGATGCCCGCGTATGTGCCTGCCATTCCTGTTGAGTTGGAGATTGTGTTGCTGGAGCTTGAGTAGAGGTAGATGCCCCTTCCTGCAAGCGAGTAGCCGCTTGAGCCGGTTATTCTGTTGTAGTTCGCGCCGTTGTAGAGGTAGATGCCAACGCCGTCTGGGAGGGAATACTCTTTAGTCGTGTGCGTGGTGGTGTTTTCGATTGTGCCGTTGTCGGCTGTGT
>Ga0247841_10011471_pt1 | contig 11781 bp, 7 predicted proteins | sample LaCruzMarch2015__2_FD_192410 | JGI IMG/M metagenome (GOLD analysis project Ga0247841, IMG submission 192410) | Freshwater microbial communities from meromictic Lake La Cruz, Castile-La Mancha, Spain - LaCruzMarch2015_18m | ecosystem: Environmental > Aquatic > Freshwater > Lake | place: Spain...
CATGAGCTGGCCGCGGGGAATCCCGAAACCGAAGCCTTCTGCTGGAGCCTGATGCGCCAGTTGTCCAGCGCCACCATCTCCACCATCCACTCCTTCGCCCAGCAAATCCTCGCGTCCAATACCCTGTTTCTCGGCCTCTCCCCCGCCCTGGCCATCCTGGAGGAAAACGAGGCTGAGGATCTTCGCACGGACTGTATCGAGAGCGCCCTGAAGGCCGCCCTGACCGGTACGGATGCCGGCTACACGGAAGACCTGGAATGCCTGTGCGACGGGCGGGGCATCCAGGGCATTGAGGAGGGAATCGCCAGGACACTTCGGCTTGGCGCCGCCTGGGGACTGAACCTTGAAAAGGCCGCGCCGCCCTCCCTCGTGGCAACACCGCAGGCGCCAAAACCTGCCGCCCTTCAAAAACTCCTCAAGCCCGTGGAACAGGCTGCCGGGGCAAGAACCGGGAAAACCCTGAAGACCATGGCCTCCGAACTCGCCACGACCCTGCGGCGTCTTGGCGCCGATCCTTCTGCCGGGGCGGTCGTGAAGGCCGCGACCGAACTTCGCAAGTTCACCACCAGCAGCTGGGGCACGGATGACGGCGTCAAACAACTGCGGAAAGAGGTTCAGGGAAAACTCGATGCCCTGATCGCCTACCCCGACCGTGTCAACGCCACGCGCCTGCTGATTTCCTTCCTTACCCTGGCGGGGAATTGCGCCCGCCATATCCAGGCGCGAAAACGCGCCCAGGGCGTCCTCGATTTCGATGATCTGTTGTTCAAGGCCCGCGATCTCATCGAGGCCAGGCCTGGTTGCGTGCCCGGGCTGGATGTCATCATCGTTGACGAGGCCCAGGATAACTCGCGCCTTCAAAACGATCTGATCCGGCTCGTCCAGTCCGTCTCCGGTGCCAGCATGGTCATGTGCGGCGACACCAAACAGACCATCTACGGATGGCGTGGGGCTGACGCCGAGGGGCTGACCCGGTTCGCCGAAACCCTGCAGCTTGACGCCGTTCCCCTTCGCACCAGCTACCGGAGCCAGAAGGGGATCCTCGACTGGGTCAATAACATCTTTGCCGGCGTCATCCTCGGCGTAAACCGGTATGGTGAGAACGAAACCCTCGCCCCCTGCCCCGGCGCTCTGAAGCTGGAGGGGCCCTCCGCGGAACTCCTCCTCCCTGAATGGGAATGGGGGCCGAAGCCGGATGACCCGATCACGACGGGGAAGAAGCAGGAGCAAAAGCCACGCCTCACCCTGACGCCCAGGGAAATCCGTACCCTCGCCGCAGAGGCACCAACCGACAAGTCCCTGCAGGCCGCGGCAGAACTGACTGAGCAGGCGCTGGCGCTGGAGGCCCGGGCCGTGGCGCGCCGCATCCGGCTACTCACGATGCCGGGGACCGGCGCCCAGTGGCATCCGGCGCAGGTATGGGATTCCTCAAGGGGGGGCTGGATCAAGGCCCCGGCGCACCCGTACCGGTTCCGCGATATCCTGATCCTTCTCAGGGCCTCCTCGCGCCAGGAACTCTATGAACAGGCGCTTCAGGAAGAAGGCATCCCCTTCACCACGGATGGAAAGGGCCGCGGATTCTTCGCACGGCAGGAAACCCTCGACGTCTCCAATCTCCTTTCCTGGCTCGCCTTTCCCAACGACCGGCTCGCCATGCTGGGCGTGCTCCGTTCACCTTTTGTCGCACTATCCGACAATGCCCTGGCGGCGATGGGGACCCGCCTCCAGGATTTGAAATCCGAAAGTTCCGACCCGGTTGATGCCGAAACCCTGCAACGGGCGAAACCGGTTCTGGCACGGCTTCGCACTTTGGCCGGGCGCATCAGTGCCGTGGAGCTCGTGCGGGAAACCGTCCGGCTGACGGGTTACGACGCCATCCTGGCCGGCACATTCCATGGCGTCCAGCGCCTGGCCAACCTGCAGAAACTGCTAAGCTGGATTCAGGCCCGTGAGCGCGACGAAACCCTGAACCTCCAGGAAACCGCCAGACGGCTGGCGGGGGAAATCGCCCTGGGCCGGGAAGCACCCGATGCCGCCGTCCTGGATCCGGACGATGACTCCGTCCGCATCAACACGGTTCATGCCGCCAAGGGATTGTCCAGCCCGGTGGTCATCCTGCCTGACTTGCGCCGTTCCCCGCAAACCGACCGCGACTGGGTACTGGTCACCCGGAACGAAAACGGGGAAGCCGCGGGCGTGGCAGGAAAGCTGAAGCTGTACGCCGACGACGATGCCGGCGAAATTGAAAGCGAGCTTTATGAGGAGGCCCGCGAACTGAATCAGGACTCACGGGACCATGAATCGCGGCGGCTGTTTTATGTCGCCTGCACCCGCGCCCGGGACCTGCTGGTTCTCTCCGGCGAAAATCCGGGAAACGGGAGCAAGGATGCCTGGCGCTCGTGGATCAACCAGCACCTGCTGCAGTGCAACTTCAACACCTCGCTGATCCGGCTTCGGCCATACGGCGAGGTGGAGCGGGCCTGGCGGAAGATCGCCGCCACGCCGCCGGACCGGGCAATCCCGACCCCGTCACAATTCCTGGCCGTCAGCACGGGAAGTCCCGTGATGGCCGGGGTGGAGCGTTATCGGTTCCCGGTCACCACACTGCTGCAGGCCCTTTCAGCCACTCCCTCGCCCCATCCCGCGCTCCGCCTTTCCCTCGCGTCAATCATCGTCACATCAGCCGGGCAGGAGGACCATGAAGTTCCCGAGCCGGTTCTGGACCGGTCGCAACGCGGCACACTCGCGCACCGGATCCTGGAAACCCTTGACTACGCATCGGGCATTGCGCTTGGAACCCAGATCGACCAGTCGCCGGAATGGGGTGATGCCCATGCTGCTGAACGACGGCTCATTCGGCCCCGGATTGAATCCGCCGCGCTGACCCTCTCCCAATTGCTGGCGGGCGTGGCCCCGGAAAACCTCATCCGCGAGCTGCCTTTTGCCGCACGGTTCAACCATGACGGCGCACAGCTCATCGTGGACGGGAAAGTGGATCTGGTTTTCCTGAAAGACGGCATCTGGCATATCGTGGATTACAAGTTTTCAGACCACGATGCCGCTACCCTGCGCCGCGATTATGCCCTGCAACTGGCGGTATACCGGGAAGCGCTGTCGGTTGCGGACGCGGGAGGCAACCGGAAGCCACGCTTCATGACACCCGAAAAGAACGCTGCCCCCTTCACGCTGCTCCTGATCGGGATTAACAGCCAGGGAACATGCACGGAGGTGGACGTCTCGAACGTTGAGCATGCGAATCTCGAGGAACAACTGATTGAAGCGGCGATGGAGTTAGCTGAATTTCCTTAACCCAGCCCGAAAAACCGGCGAATGCGGTCGGCCAGGACCGAGCGGGTTTCAACTGGCGCCACACCCGCCGGCTGACCAGCCAATCGTGCCGCACGTTCGGAAAGCCTTTTTTCAAGGATCACGGCGAGACGTCCCGCCAATTCCACATTCGCCTGCAACAGGCCGGCAAAGGACTGCTTGGCAACCTGAACCACCTCGACATCCGTTTCCGCCACAACCGTTGCCGAGCGGGGCTCTCCGGTCAGGAGCGACATCTCGCCGAAGAACGCCCGTTCCCCGAGATGGGCTACCGGCACGGGCTGCCCATCTGCCCCGGCCACAAGAACCGATACCTTCCCATCCCTGACGATGTAGAAGGAATCACCCGGCTCACCCTGCCGGAACAACGTCTCTCCGGCGGCAAAAATCTGCAGTCGGGCGCTCTCGACCAACCGGCCCATCTCGTCTGCGGATAGCGACTGGAACAGGTCAACCCCGGCAAGCAGGACCCGGACGGATTCAGCCGCCTCGACCCGCCTGCGGATCTCATCCGCGACCGCATCCCGCTCGCGGCAGTCCTGGATGGGAAAGGGAATTGAAATCCCTTCCCTCCGGAAGGCATACCAGAGGCGGTCCATGACCGCGCTCTGGATCGGGTCGAGCCGGGCAAAATCCCCGATGAAGAATTTTATCGTGAAGGTGATGGCCGAATCAGCATACGCCGCAAGATAAACCATGGGGGGCGGCTCCGTGCGCACATCGGGAATCTCCGCCAGCGCCCCGAGAATCACGCGCCGCGCCTTGTTCGGCGGGGTATCGTAGCTGACCCCGATGGTGAGAACGCAGGCATGGTTTCCCGTAGGCCTTGAAAAATTGACGATGGCCTCCCTGGCAATGGAGCCATTGGGAATCACGATGTAGTCATCCGCCTTGGTGCGAAGCCGGGTGGCGCGCCAGGTGGTGTCCACCACCATGCCGGTATGACCGCCCACCGTGACCCAGTCACCGATCTGGAAAGGGCGCTCCGCATTGAGCGCCAGCCCGGAGATCAGGTTTCCCAGCGTATCCTGGGTGGCATTACCGACGACGTAGCCCACCACGAGGGAGGACACCGCCAGCACGTTCAGGTTCACTCCCGGAAAGAATCCCCGCACAATCAGGACCAGCGCCATGGCGGCCACCGCCCACCGGCCGAGGTCACGAACCACCTGAGGGACCTGGGGTCGGTTCCGCCACCGGGCAAACACGCCGAAGAAAACCACATCAAACAGCTTGAGGCCAAGGGCCACGCCCAGAAAGGCGGCCGACGCCATGACGGCCTCACCAACATGGGGATGCATCTGGAGTAAAATCGGCTTCAGGAACAGCAGGACGAGTAGCATGAGCGTCAGCAGGTTCAACTGCAGGCTGATGCTTTTGAACAAGGGCCTGCGGGATAATCCCCGCTGCGCCAGGGAAAATATCAGGTAGACCATGAGAAGGGCACCCACCCGGGCCATCGCTCCGGCCGGATCAACCTGCGCCCCGTCCTGCATCAGCGTCCAAAAAGCCTGTGTTATCATGCCCTGCTATTTACCGGCGCGGAAAATCAGTTTTTCTTCTTGTTAATCCCGACGCCGACCTTGGCGCCACCCGCATCCAGGTTGGCCGCCTCCTTGTCGGTGCCGCCCTCGGTCTTGGCCGCGATAAGCTCTTCCACCTTGGCGCTCACGAGGGTAGCCGCGCGAGAGAGCTCCTTTTCCTTGGCCTCGCCATCCTTGGGTTTCCTTCGCGGATTCTGCTTTTTCTTGGCCTCTCGCTCCAGGCGCTTGGACTCCTGGTCCTCGATCTTCGAAAGCTGCTCGTCGGCCTTTTCCTGGGAGGAGAATTTCTGCGACCCCACAATGAAACGGGGCGCCAACTTTGACCCGGGGAAGGGTATGCCCTTGTTCAGCTCATCCGCACGCCACTCCTTGCCCACTTGCGAAACCGCCTTGGTGAAATACTTCTGCTCAAGTTTGATGTTTTTCTCAAACATCTTGAATTCGGCGCCGGGCATGGAGAGCGTTTCCACCTTGCGGTCGGAACCCATCAGCTTCACCAGGTAATAATCCTCCCCGGCGACCCCCTTTCCCGCCGTGAACACCACAATCGCCAGCATGAAAATCCATCGTACTGCATTCATCTTTCATTCTCCCTGTTTGATCGAAATATCGCAAAAGGGTAGCGAGGATGCCCATCCGGCACAAGGAGATTATGGGTGCGCGGCTATGACTACCTGCAGATTCCTGGCGTCCGGGTTCCGGATGGCCCAGGCCCGGGCAATCCTGTATCCGGGAAGCCAGACAACCTCCCCGTCACACTCCAGCAGGGATATCCGGGAACGGGAGGCGCGCGGCACTTTCGCATCCACCAGGATGTCCTGAAGTTTACGGGACCCGTTCATCCCATAGGGCGCGATGCGGTCTCCGGGCGCGGCCAACCGCACCAGGATCGGCCGTCCCCCCCGGGCCTCCGCCGACAAACTGGCGCGTGCCGGCAGAATCCCCGGGCCGCGCCCCGGCTCCCTCACGAGGCCGGCGGCCAGTTTCACGGTAATGCGGAGCCCCAGGGAGGGAATCAGCGTCTGACCGGGAACCTTCAGGCGCACCGGCCCGGCCGGCGGCTTCGGCCCGCCCTTTGCAATCTTATGCGGGGGACCCGCCAACCGGAGAACGGTATACGCCCGTTGCACCGTCCATCCTTCAGCCAGGGTGACGCTCTCGCTTCCGCGACCCCGCCCCAACAGCGGATTTACACGCCCTACCGCATCATACTCCAGGCAGGAAGCCGGAGCCCCCTGCCGCGCGAGCCACAACCGGATAACCCGTCTCCGGGCCGCCAGGGGCTGATCCCGGAGAGAACGGCTGTTAAGGCCGCCATCTTCCATGCAGTCATTCAGGATCCGGCCAGCCCACTCATCCATCCAGTCATCTTCCGCGGCCAGCACCTCGCGGGTTCGATGCAGGGCATCACGGATTCCCGGGTTGTAATCCCGTTCCAGAAGGGGGAGAAGTTCACGCCTGACCCGGTTCCGGAGAAAAGCCGTGTCGCGGTTGGACGCATCCTCGCGCCATGAAACTTTTTTCCGCTTCAGGAAGGATTCAATCTCCGCACGGGTGACGGACAGCAGCGGCCGCACCACCTTCATGCCCTCAAGGCTCGTGGCGGCGTCGATTCCGGACAATCCGGCCCGGCCGGCGCCCCGGATCAGTTTCAACAGGACGGTTTCCACCTGGTCATCGGCCGTATGGGCGGTGGCAATCACATCCGCCTTTACCGCCCGGGCCGTCCTTGCCAGGAACTGGTACCGCGCCTTTCGCGCCGCCATCTCGAGGGAAATTCCCTGTCGTTTTGCCAGGGCGGGCACCCGGGCCTTCGCTGAAAAAAAGGGGAGCCCAAGCTTGCCGGCTTCGGCCCTGACAAAATCGGCATCGCCGCCTGCAGCCTTGCCGCGAATCCCATGATCCAGATGCGCCACCGTCAGGCGCCAGTGGTGCCGACGGGCCAACCCGTGAAGACCATACAGCAGGGCCATGGAATCAGCCCCACCGGAGACGGCGATCAGGATGTGGCTTAAGGGGAAGGGGCAAGGGTTCAGGGCGAGGGTACTCGTCCTCATTGAAATTCGCGAAGCATTCTCTTCCTCGGCCGCCACATCCCCTCTTCTGGAGGGCGAAGCTTGCTGAGCCGCAGTCAACAGGGGGGCATAACTATCAAACCCCTTGCCTTTTAGTCCGATTGTTTTCTTTTCAGCCTCCCCGGTTGATGCGGCTCGACAAGCCTCGCCCTCCAGAAGAGTGGAAAATGATTGAGTCAAGTGAACATCCCTTTACCCATCAACCCGCCCGCTCAATTTTCCGGACGCCGCCCATGTAGGGCACAATGGCATCGGGCAGGGTCACGGAGCCGTCGGCTTCCTGGCCGTTCTCCAGGATCGCCACCACCAGCCGCGCCAAGGCCACGCCGGATCCGTTGAGGGTGTGGACAAAATCCAGCTTCCCGTCCGCCCGGCGGTAGCGGATGTTGGCGCGCCGCGCCTGGAACGCCTCGAAATTGCTGCACGAGGAGACTTCCAGCCAGCCATTCTGGCCGGGCGCCCAGAGCTCGATATCGTAACACTTGGCCGCGGCAAAACTGATGTCACCGGTGCACAGCGAGAGGACACGGTAGGGCAGCTTCAAAGCCTGGAGCACCGCCTCGGCATTGGCGACCAGCAACTCCAGTTCGGCATAGGAAGTGGACGGCTCGACGAACTTGACCATCTCAACCTTGTCGAATTGATGAACCCGGATGATGCCCCGGGTTTCCTTGCCGGCGGCCCCGGCCTCGCGGCGGAAGCAGGGCGTGTAGGCCGTCAGGTATACGGGTAGCGGCTTGTCGATGACGTCATCCCGGTAGTAATTGGTCACCGGAACCTCGGCAGTGGGAATCAGCCAGAGGTCGTCCGTGGCATGATACATGTCCTCGGCCATCTTGGGTAGCTGGCCTGTGCCGATCATGGACGCGGTATTCACCACGAAAGGAGGCAGCATTTCCGTGTAGCCGTGCCGGGTGGTGTGCATATCCAGCATGAACTGGATCAGGGCGCGCTGTAGCCGCGAGCCCATGCCCAGCAACAGGGGAAAGCCCGACCCGGTTATTTTGGCGCCCCGGGCAAAATCGAAAATCCCAAGATGCTCCCCCACCTCGACATGCCCCCTGGGCTGGAAGGTGAACTGGCGCGGCTTGCCATAGGCGCGAACCTCCACGTTGGCCGAGGCATCGGTGCCCACAGGCAGACTGCTGTGGGGAAGATTCGGAATGCGGAGAAGATTGTCCTTCAAGCGCACCTCCAGGTCACGGACCTCACCGTCCTTCCGGGCAATCAGGTCACCCAGGTCGCGCATGGCCTTCTGGGTGGCGGCCGTATCCTGCCCCTTGCTCTTGAGGAGGCCGATTTCCTTCGAAACGGTGTTGCGCTGGCTCTTGAGGGTTTCAACCTCCGTCACCAGTTTCCGGCGCAAGGCGTCATCCGCCACGACGGCATCAAGAAACTCCATGCTGGCGCCCCGGGAAGCAAGCCCCTGTCGCACGGTATCCTCATGGTCACGAATTAATTTGATATCCAACATAACTCACCCCGTATGATGCTTCACCCAATAGCGGCCGATATGCTAGCGGAGCGGCTCCCGGGATGCAATGCCGGAAGAGGAAGAGAGTTTTCAGTGTTCGGTGTTCAGATACAAGGGGCGTCCCCGTGGCCTTGTGCCACGGGTCGCGAAAATGTTCGGTTCCCGCCACGCAAGGTGGCGGGGCACCCCCTATAACTGACCCATTACCACAGCCTCAATCTTTGTCTTTATGTCTGGCACGGCTTTCCCTATTCTAGGGGGACTTTATGAAGCAATGGCTTTCAAAATTTCGCTCCCAGCGGCTCAAGGAGCGCTTCAAGGATGGAATTGGCCGGAAGACGCCGGAGGACGATCTCTCCTGGTGGAATCGCCCCCTCTTTTCCCTCCTGATCGGCCTGCTCCTGTGGGGAGCCGCCTGCGCCCTGCTCCTCAACGGGATCGATCCCCGCTCCGGAAGCCTGCAAGCCACGTTTCTTCACGCCGGCAATGAAGTGCTGCTCCTCATCATCACCGCCGTTTCCGCCACGCTGCTGAAGGTCTTGACCCCGGATATTCTCAGGAATAATACCCGGCTCATGCTTCTGGCCATGTGCGCCTTGACGACCGCCATCTCCGGAAGCCTGCTGATCCACGACGGGGGGCGCGGTTTTGCCTTGCCGCAGGCTTCAGCCGACCTCCTGGTTCCCGTCCTGATTCCCTTTGCCTTGTCCCCGCTCCTCGCGGGAATCCTCCTCGGCGGAAGCGCCGCCCTGGTGGCCGGTCTCTGGTCCACCCTGACCTGCCTGGTCATCGGAAATTTCACCGCCTCCATCCTCCTCTCCGGCATCATCGCGACCGCCACCGCCGCCGTCCTGATCCGGCGGTTGCGCCGCCGCACCCAGCTTATCCGCGTGGGGTTGACAATCGGCCTGCTGCAGATCGCCAGCCTGGCCGTCATGGCCGGACAGCTTCCCATGGCTCCCCATCTTGCCGGAAAACTGGTCCTCGCCTGCGTCGCCAGCGGACTGGGCGCCGCCCTGCTCGCCCTGCTCCTGTTGCCGCTGTTTGAGCTCCTGTTCGGGGTCACCTCAAACATGACCCTTCTGGAACTCTCCGATCTTGCCCATCCCCTGCTGCAACGCCTCGCCTTTGAGGCACCCGGCACCTACCACCACAGCCTGATGGTGGCCAATCTGGCCCAGGCGGCGGCGGATGAAATCGGAGCCAATTCCGTTTTGGCCAGGGTCGGCGCCTATTTCCACGATATCGGAAAGGTGACCAAACCGGGCTATTTCACCGAAAACATCCGGACGGGCGACAATCCCCATGACGGCCTGACCCCCAGCATGAGCGCCATGCTGGTTATGGCCCATCTCAAGGAAGGACTGACCCTGGCCATGCTTCATAAGCTACCACGCCCGGTCATGGATATCATTCAACAGCACCATGGGACGGGATTGGTTTACTATTTCCACCACAAGGCCGGACAACGAGCCCTGGCCGACACCCAATCCACGGCCAGCCGGGGTAAACCTGTGGTGGATGAATCCAGCTACCGGTACCCCGGCCCCAAGCCATATTCCCGCGAAGCGGCCATTATCATGCTTGCCGATGCGGTGGAAGCCGCCTCGCGCTCTCTCGAAAAACCAACCCCCGCCGGCATCGCCGAACTGGTGGACCGGATTACCGAGGGCCGGATTGAGGATAATCAGCTCGATAACTGCGAAATGACCCTGGTCGAGCTCTGCCGGGTCAAGCGGGCGTTCGTCTTCTGCCTGTCCAATATGCTTCACAGCCGGATCGCCTATCCGAAACCGTGAAAACAGAAGTCAGAAGCCAGAAGTCAGAAGTCAGAATTTGTAAACCTGACCCCCGAACCCTGAACCCTGACGCCTTCCGGGTCCTGCCAGTCAACCGCCAAAAGACCCTGAAGGTCGATCTGGTTGCCATCCGGAAACTGGCGGAGTTTTTTCTGGGCAAGTCCGCACAGCGGGCCGGACTCCGCTGGGGCGAGGTCTCCGTGGTGCTGGTGGATGACCGGAAATCACAGGAGATCAACCGGGCGGCGCTCGGACACGACTACCCGACCGATGTCATCAGTTTCAATTTCGCCCCACTCCCCGGCGAGGATCCCACCGCCTGTAACGGTGAAATTGTTGTGAATGCGGAAATGGCACTGCGCCTGGGCGGACGATATGGAGGGGTTCACCGGGAACTGGCCCTCTATCTGGCCCACGGCTGCGATCACCTGTCCGGCGCCGACGACGCCACACCCGCCGAGCGGATGACCATGCGGCGGAGGGAATTGCGATGGCTGAAGGAGGCGGAAAAAAGAGAGGTCAGGGTTCGGGGTTCCGGACTCAGGACGCACGCATCGTGATCATCAAGACGACAGGTATTGTGCTGCGACTCGATCCCTTTTCAAAGACATCGCAGATTATTTCGTGGCTGACCCCGGATCACGGCCGGGTGGCAACCCTGGCCAAGGGGGCAAAACGGCCGCGCAATAATCTGGTGGGCCAGTACGACTGCTTTTATACCTGCGAACTTCTTTTCTACCACACCCAGCGAAGTTCCCTCCACATCCTGAAGGAATGCTCCCCCCTGGCCCCGAGGGCAGGCTTCCGTGAACAGTGGCGGGCATCCCTGTGCGCCTCCTACCTCTGCGATCTCCTTAACCGCCTGACCCCGTCAGGAGTCGCCCAGCCTGCCTTGTTCGATTGGGCAAACAACACGCTGGATTTCATAGCCAGCCACGGACCAACCGGTCCTGTCATGAATTGGTCGGAATTGAAGCTTTTGAAACTGTTGGGTGTTGCACCCCAGTTGACCGGATGCCTCGCCTGCGGTTCCCGGTCATTCCCGACGAACCGGCCACTGGCCTTCTCCATTTCACGCGGGGGGTTGTTGTGCCCGTCCTGCAGAAGCAGGGAAGATACCCTCGTGATGCCCGTCGGCCAGGATGCCCTGGCTATGTTGCGGGGCTGGGAAAACACCGACACCCCGATCATTGCCCGGCGAACGATCTGTACGGCGCAGCAGGCCCAGACCGCCAACCAGCTACTAAGCGCCTTCCTGCACTATCACCTGGAATCATCCCTGGCGCGTGATATTGCGCTGGATAGGATTTAGGAGCCTGTTGAAAAACAAACCTGGCGCAAGGCACCTGGAGGGCGAGGCTTGCCGAGCCGTGTCCACTGGCGAGCATAAAAAGTGAACGATCAACCTGCAAGACACGGGGTTCGATCGTCATGCGATCATTTGGCCCGCGGCTCGGCAAGCCTCGCCCTCCAGTGGAAATAATCAGAGTGAGCACTTTTTCGACAGGCTGTTACCCCCCCCCCCCCCCCCCCCGTGGCCACAGAAAAAACCGGCCACACAC
>Ga0247841_10011472_pt1 | contig 11780 bp, 7 predicted proteins | sample LaCruzMarch2015__2_FD_192410 | JGI IMG/M metagenome (GOLD analysis project Ga0247841, IMG submission 192410) | Freshwater microbial communities from meromictic Lake La Cruz, Castile-La Mancha, Spain - LaCruzMarch2015_18m | ecosystem: Environmental > Aquatic > Freshwater > Lake | place: Spain...
GGTTGGCGTTGCTGCTGAATCAGCGCTTGAAGGGCATGGCGCTGTATCGCACCTTGTTCTATCTGCCGGCGATTGTGCCGGCGGTCGCCTCGGCGATTTTGTGGATCTGGGTGTTTAACCCGTCGAACGGCCTGCTCAACGCGGCCCTGGCCTGGTTCGGCATTCACGGCCCGGCCTGGTTGCAGGATGTGCAATGGAGCAAGCCGGCCATCATCCTGATGGGCTTGTGGGGCGCGGGCAGCGGCATGATCATCTGGCTGGCCGGCTTGAAAGGCATCCCGGCGCATTTGTACGAAGCGGCGGAAGTCGACGGCGCCAGTGCCTGGCAGCGCTTTTATTATATCACCATGCCGATGATGAGCCCGTATATATTTTTCAATTTGGTGATGGGTTTGATCGGCACCTTCCAGATTTTCTCGCAGGCCTACATCATGACCCAGGGCGGGCCGGTGAACGCGACCTTGTTCTATGCGTACCATCTCTTTAACAGCGCCTTCCGCTATCTGCAAATGGGCCAGGCGTCGGCGATGGCCTGGGTTCTGTTTGCCATTGTGCTGGTGCTGACAATCGGCCAATTGGTCTTGTCAAAACGCTGGGTGCATTATGAAGCGGAATAAGCCGTTGCTCACCAGCGGCTGGCTGCGCCGGTTTTGGATCACGATTGCGCAGCACAGCGTGCTGATTGCCTGCGCGGTGATGTTTTCGTTTCCGTTTTTCTGGATGATGATGACCAGCGCGAAGGTGGATCGCGAACTGTTTGCCGAGCATATGCACTTGTTGCCGCTGACGCCCTGGCCGGCGCAGCACTCGCCCTACGTCACGCGCCCGGCGGATGACGCCGTGGCATGGCCGGCGGATGTGCCGGCCGCGGCCATTGCCCGCTGGCAGGATCAGGTGACCAGCCAACTGGCGCAGGTGGTGGCGGCCTATCTCGCGCCGCGCGTGGCAACCAACCTCCCGGCCATTCGTGACGCCCTGGTGGCCGCCCTGTGGCCGCGCGTGCTGGTGACCACGCCGGCGGCGCAGTGGACCAATCCCGCCACGCGCGTGGATGGCCTTGTCCGCCGCGTCACCGTCCCGCGCGAACTGGCCGGCGCCTTTGACGAGCGCTACCGGCGGCTGTCCTTGCGCTTCAGCCGCGTGCGTGATGATGCCATGGAAATCCATAATCTCAGCGAGGGTGCGGCGGCCACGAGTTGCTGGCGCACCCTCGACGCCGCCACGGCCTGGCTCATGCCGCGCGCCGACGAAGGACAAGTCTGGCTGGACGTGGGCTATGATTTTACGCGCACCAACCGCGTGACGGTGCAGGCCGAGTTTGACGTGCCGTTTCCGGCCAGCAATCTGTTTCAATATTGCCTGGGTTTCCGGCCGGATGACAGTTGGCATCGCCTGCAGGTGTGTATCGAGGGCGGCGGCCTGCGGCTCGAATCGGTCGAGCCCCTGTACTTGTTCGACACGCTCTGGAGCATGGCGATCTGGCAGCGGCCCAGCGCGCAAGACCACGAGATTGAAATCAAGCGCTGGATTCGCTGCGCCTATACCGGCCGCGGCGCCCACTACGATTTGGGCCCGAACCGCGTGCGCGTCACGCTGACCTTGCAGCGCAGTTCGCTGTTGCAGGCCTGGATTGGGAAAATATGCCGCAATTACCGCAGTACGTTCAAATATATTCCGTTCTGGCGCTATGTCGGCACCAGTGTGTTTTTGGTGGTGTTGAATATCATCGGCACCTTGTTTTCCTCGACCTTTGTGGCCTATGCCTTTGCGCGCCTGCGCTGGCCCGGACGCGACCTGTGCTTCATGGCCTTGCTGGCCACCTTGATGATTCCCGGCCAAGTGACGATGATCCCCGGCTTTTTGATTGTCAAGTCGCTGGGCTGGTACAACACCTTGCAGTCGTTGTGGGTCTTTTCCTGGTTTGGCAATGCCTTCTACATTTTTCTGCTGCGCCAATTCATGAAGAGCATTCCGAATGATCTGGAAGACGCCGCGCGCATTGACGGCTGCGGCTTCCTGCGCATTTACTGGTATGTCGTCCTGCCCTTGATCAAGCCGACCATGGCGGCCATTGCGATTTTCACCTTCATGGGCGTCTGGAACGATTTTATGGGGCCGCTGATCATGTTGAACGATCACCGCCTGTATCCCTTGTCGCTCGGCTTGTTCGCGCTGAATGTTGACGCGGGCGGCAATTTCGGCATGATGATGGCCAGCTCGCTGATGATGACCGTGCCGGTCGTCGTGATCTTTTTCTTCGCGCAGAAGTATTTTATTCAAGGCGTGACGCTGACTGGCATGAAGGGTTGAAATTCAAAATCTTTCGCCGCGAAAGATTTTCCTCACAAAGAACACACGGAGCAACCATGAAAAGCCTGCGAAAAAAAGACTTGTATATTGGCGTGGATGTCGGCGGCACCAAGATCATGGCGGCCTTGGTGACGCATGCCGGCGCAGTGCTGGCGCGTAAGCGCATGCCCACGCCGCGCAAAACCAAAGGCGAGCATGTGATTGCCGCCATTGGCGATATTATCTCGGTCTTGATGACCGAGGCGGGTGTGGATCACACGCAAGTGCGCGGCATCGGCCTGGCCATTCCCGGCGTGGTCGCGCCGGATGAAGGCAAAGTGATTGTGACGCCGAACATGACCCTCTCCGGGTTGACCATCGGGCCGATCCTGCAAAAGCGGCTGAAGATGCCGGTGCTGATCGGCAATGACGCGAATCTTGGCACCCTCGGCGAAGCGTGGCTGGGCGCGGGGCGCGACGCGGACAGCGTGGTCGGCATTTTTGTCGGCACGGGCATCGGCGCGGGCGTGGTGGTGCAACGCCAACTGGTGCCGGGCTTTCGCAACGCAGGCGGCGAGATCGGGCATATCACGATGCAAATTGGCGGGCCGGAATGCGGCTGCGGCAATCGCGGCTGCCTGGAGGCGCTGGCGAGCCGCTCGGCGATTGAACGCGACGTTCGCGCGGCAATCCAGGGCGGGCGCAAGAGTGTCGTCACCAAGTTGACCAACGGCGACATGAGCGTGATCAAGAGCAGTGTGCTGAGCCGCGCGCTGAAGCAGGAGGATGAAGTGGTGACCGGCATCATGCGGCGCGCGTCCGAGATGCTGGGCTACGCCTGCCTGACGGTGCGCCATCTGCTGGATCCGGAAATGATCGTGCTGGGCGGCGGCGTGATCGAGGCCTGCGGCGAATTTATCGTGCCGATTGTCGAGCAAGTGCTCGGCCTGCATTCGATGCCCGGCAGCATTGACAACACCGTTGTTGCCGTCTCGCAACTGGGGGATGACGCAGTCGCGATCGGCGCGGCCGCATTGATTCACAGCCAGCTGGAACATCATGCGAGTATGGCGGCAGAACACACGCTGCATGGGTTGACCACGCCGCATATCATGTGTGATGCCCACGGCGTGAAGATTGACGGGGTCACGTATGCCAACGATGTCATGATTCGCGCCGACGGGCGGATCAAGGAGCCGGATTTCACGCCGGCGCTGAATGACGCCGGTTTTACCGAGCTGCGCACGAAAGCGCTTGTCAAACTCTGCGCGAAAGGTGCGCCGCAGATCCTCATTGTCGGCACGAACAAACCGGAACGCCTGGCGTTCTCAACCAAGGCCGACGCGCTGCTGCAAGAGCGCGGCATCACCCGCCATGTCTGCAGCATTCCCGACGCCCTCGAATTGTACCGCAAAGAGACCGGCAGCCGCGTCTTGTACGTCCACCGCCAGCAGTGATTGCTCATTCTTTCGCCGCGAAAGAATAAGTAATGTATTTGTATACGCCTGGCACAATCTGCCCCCCAAGTTGCAGCAATCTTGGTGGCTGCGGGCAGGCCGCTCATATGATTCAGGGAATGCGAATATCCAATACTTTGTTCGCGGCGAACAAAGTAAAAAAACATGCGCGGTTTCTCATTCTATTCTGTGGTCTTTCCTTCATCATTGGATATTGCGTGTTGAATATTGGATATGCAGCAGCTCTTCCGCCAGACCCCCACGACCTTGCCTGCCTGTGCCGAGCACGGCAGACAGGCGTCGTGGGTGAATAAGATTGAGTAAAAAGGCGCGTCGGCGTTGCACTCAATCTCTGCATCCACCGAGCCCGCCGCCGGCGCATGCGCGTCAATTTAAGCGGCCGGAAGCCGCTTTTACGACAACACCGCACGTAGACGCGGCATCTTGCCGCGTTATCCGCCCAATAAGGTACCCACCCATGGCGCCCAAAAAGTGCTTGCTCTGGCTTAGAGTCTACCGGCATGGTCGCCATCAGATTGTGCGCGTCGCCGGATCTGGGCTTCTACGGCAGATGTGCTTGTTAAGTTGACGCGCATACGGATCGCTGGGGTGAGCGCGGGGCCGGAGCGCAGGGCGCTTTACAAGCGGGCGCGGAAATGGTATAGTAATCAGAGTGTGCCACCGGTTGCACACCTTGAAGCGTTTCGTAAGAACATTGACCATGCACCCATGACACCCACGACCAAAAAAGCGACCATTTATGACATCGCCCGCGCTGCGCACATGGCGGCATCGACCGTGTCGCGCGCCTTGGACACGGAACGCCCGCACCGCATCAGCGATAAGACCCGCAAGCATATCAACCACATCGCCGCCCAGTTGGGCTATCAACCCAACCGGGTTGCGCGCGCGCTCAGTTGCGGCGGGACGGACACGATTGCCATCGTCCTGCCGGCCAACACGCAATTCATGGAGAACGAATATTACAGCCGGGTGGTGATGGACAGCGTGCAACTGCTGGCGGCCTCGCGGGTGGACTTGAAAGTGCATGCCCTCGCGCTGGCGGAGGGCCGCGAAGAATTGGCGCACCTGCATCAACGGCTGGCGGCGGATGGGATCATCGCGGTGGGGCTCCCGACCGCGGATCACTTCAAAGTGGCGCGCCACGCCAAGCCACTGCCGGCAATCCTGTTCAACAGTTATGAGGATCCCGCGCTGGCCAGTGTCGATGCTGACAATGTGCAGGGCGGGCGCATGGCGGCCGAGTATTTCATCGCCCGCGGCCATACGCGCCTGGGCATGCTGACCGGCCCGCACGACTCGAAGAACGCGCTCGACCGCCAGCAAGGCTATCGCGCCGCGCTGCTGGCGGCCGGGCTGCCAGTGCACGCGGCATGGTTTGTCCTCTGCCTTTTTGGCGCAGCGCATGGGTTTGACGCGGCCCAGTCCTTGTGTGCCCGCGCCCAACGCCCGACCGCTGTCTTTTGTGCCAATGACGATATTGCCTGCGGCGCCCTGCGCGCCTTCCATGCGCACGGGCTGCGCTGCCCGCACGACATCTCCATCATTGGCTTTGATGATTTCATGGTGGCCCGCCACACCACCCCGCAGTTGACCAGCATTGCCCAGCCCATTGCGGAAATGGCGCGCCTGGCCATCCAACACATTCTTGAAATGACGCGCCACGGCGCGCCGGTGGTGCGCATGGTCGTGCCGGTGCGCCTGGTGGAACGCGCCTCCGTGGGCGCCATCCGGTAATTTATGCGCCGCATCCTGCTTTTTCTTGTGCTTGCCAGCCTGGGTGCCCGGGCGGCGCGGCTCGAACCGGCGCGCGGCATCCTGACCGGCGTCAATATCGGCGATCTCGCGCCGGCGGCGTTCAACGCCACGACGCGGGTGGATCACGCCTTCTTTGTGGTGTTCACCGGCTGGCCGCCGAATTACACCGATCTGGATGCGACGGTGGCGCGGATCGCGCAGGTGCAGGGCGCTGTGGTGGTCACGCCCATGCCGTGGGGCAATCCCGACAGTATCAGTGATGCCGACATTGCCGCGTTCGCCGCCAAGATGAATGAGTACATCACGGTCCGCGACGTGCCGGTCTTCGTGCGTTTTGCGCACGAGATGAACGGCTCGTGGTATCCGTATGGCGGCCAGCCGGTGCGCTACACCAACGCGTTCACGCGCGTGGCCAATGCCATCCACGCGCTGGGCCCGCGGGCCGCGATGGTCTGGGCGGTGGCCAATTACCAGGGCTATCCGTTTACCTACAACAACATGACGGTCGCCAATTACCTGAATAGCACGTATCACGGCACCTCCAATGATTTTGCGGCCATGGACACGGATGGCAACGGGGTACTTACCAGCGCCGACGATCCGTACGGGCCGTATTATCCCGGCGACGACGTGGTCGATTGGGTCGGCAGCTCGGTGTATCATGTTGACAACGAGTATCCGCCGAGCGGCAACAACACCATTCCCTACGATCGCAAAGTGACCATGCTGTTGACCGGTTTTAACGGTTCCTTGAACAACTTCTACACGCGCTTCGCCAAGAACAAGAGCAAGCCGATGATGCTGCCGGAGACGAGCGCCGCCTACATTGCATCCTGGGGCGGCGTCAGCGACGCGGCGGTCAAGGGCGGCTGGGTCAACCAGTTGTACCATGTCGGCGCGACGACGACGGCGGCGGAAAGCCTGCCCGTTCGCTATCCCTGGATCAAGGCCATTGGCTGGTTTGACGTGGCGAAGTTTGAGGATCACGGCACCGGCATGGTCTGGACCGACTGGCGTGTGAGCGCCAACGGCGTGGTGCGCACGAATTATTCCGCGTACCTGCAGCAAACCAGCGACGGCGCGCGCTATTGCCTGAACGCCGGCGATGTGGGCGGTTTTGTCTATGGCTGGAATGGCTGGTTGAACGACTGGCAGGCCAGTGACGCGCGGTGCGTGGTGGGCGTGACGACCAACGCCCAATGCGGTGGCGGGGCGTTGCAGGTCAATTATGCCGCCGGCACCAGCGGCCTGGTGCGGGCCGCGCTGAAAACCGATGCGCGGTACGATGCGCCGTGGGGCCAGGCGAATCGCGTCAGTGTCTGGGCGCGCGTCCCGACCAATGCGCCCGTGGCCGCGCTGGGTCTTGCCTTCGAAAACACCACGACGAACTGGTATCACCTCGGCCCACAGTCCGTGCCGGCCGACAACATGTGGCGGCAATTCATCTGGGCGTATGAGGCGCAACTTGTGACGGGTGCCGCCGCCCTGACGATGCATGTGACCCTCAACGTGTCCACCAATCTGGCCGGCAGTCTGGTGCTCGACAGCCTGGCCGTGTTCCAGCAGATGACCAATGTGCCGGCACCACCGGCCATCGTGACGGCCAGCAATGGCACTTATGACGATCGCGTCCGGGTGGCTTGGTCGGCCAGTGTCGGCGCCGACGGCTATCAAGTGTATCGCGGCGCGCAGCCCACCGGCGGCACGGCGGTGGCCGTGTCACCCGCGCTGGCATCGCTGTCATTTGACGACACCAACGTCGTGCCGGGCCGGCTGTATTATTATTGGCTCAAGGCCTCGAATGCGTTTGGCTGGAGCAGTTTCAGCACCGGTACCAATGGCTACGCCGGCTCCATCAGCACCGGGCTGCTGAACGGCGGCTTCGAGCTGGAGGGCGCCACGGCCGGCAAGCCGGCCGACTGGATCTGGAACAGCAGCGGCGCCGGCAACATCTGGCTCTCCGGCAATTATGCCCACAGCGGCGTGCGCTCGGTCATGTTGCCCGGCTGGGGCGAATGGAACACGCTGGTGCAAACCTACGCCAACGGTTTGCTGGGCGGCGCGACGGTGACGGCATCCGTCTGGGGCTTGACGCCGGGGTTCACCATGGTTGGCGCGGGCGGCGCCTTGCTGCTGCGCGACAGCGACCAGCCCGCCACCCTGTATGGCAGCACGCTGTTCATCACCAGCGCGACGCCGTCCGGCCAATGGGTCAAGGCGACGATCGTGACGAACCTGCCGGCCCAGGTGGACAGTATTGATTTCGTGCTGCAACTGCAGGGTGCGGCGCAAGGCTTGGTGTATTTTGATGATGCCGCGCTGGACGTGCCGATCCCGGAGCCGGCATTGCTGCCGCTGGGCAGCCTCATCGTGCCAGGCATCCTGGCCGCCCTGCGGGTCAAATGCATGCAATAACAGCGGTGCCCGCGCCCGCTCGCCTATAGATATTTTTCACTATCAACATGTAAAGAACAATGAAGACAACGCTTTGGCACCTCGTGTTGTGTGGCCTGCTGGCGCTCCTGTGCGCCGACCGCGTGCGCGCGGCGAATGTGCTCCAGAATCCAGGATTTGAACTGGCGGCCGGCGGCTATGCGGCCGGCTGGACCAATATCCAAGCATCTTATCGCATCACCGATCCCGGTTATGTGCGCACCGGCAGCGCCGCCATGCAATGCAATGGCTTCGGTGAATGGGGCCAGTCGCGCCAAACCTACGAAAGTATCATGCTGGGCGGGCAGACCGTCACGGCGTCGGTCTGGGGACTCGTTCCCGCCACCATTGGCACTAACGCGAGCATCATCTCGAATGGCTGGAACGGCGCGGTTTTGTCCTTGTACGACTCGAATTTCCCCGCCACACCGATTGCCACCACCAATTTCATCACGTACGGCTCGGCGACCGGCATCTGGGTGCAGGGCACCATCATCGCCGAACTGTATCCCGACACGCACAGCATTGATTTCGTGCTGCAGGCGGCCAGCGTGCCGGATTGGACCTACTTCCAAGCCCCGGTCTACTTCGATGATGCGGTGCTCGACGCGCAAATCACCAATGTGCCTTCCGCGCCCAGCAGCGTCATGGCCAGCCATGGCGCGTACACGGACAAAGTGCGCGTGACCTGGAGCGCCAGCGCCGGCGCCAGCACCTACGCGCTGTATCGCGCGGCGGAGGACAGCAGCGCCGGTGCCAGCAACATCGCCGCCACCAGCGTTCAGACCTATGATGATCTCGGCGTGGCCGCCGGGCAGACCAATTATTATTGGGTGAAAGCCGGCAACAGCAATGGCTGGAGCGGCTTCAGCGCCAGTGCCTTCGGCTATCTCGGCACACCATCGGTCGCACTGCTCAATCCCGGCTTCGAATCCTACGGTGCCACTCCGGAAGGCAATTTTCCCAAGGAATGGACGCGCATTCAGAGGGCTTGGTGGGCCGGCCTGCCGAATGTGCATTCCGGCACCGGCGCGGTTCAGTGCAACGGCTATGGCGAGTGGGGCGGCCTGCGCCAGTCATTTGTCAGTGGCGACTTGGCCGGCAACAGCGTCACCGCCTCGGTCTGGGGCATGATTCCGGTCGCGGCCGTGATTTCGGGCGGCTGGAACGGCGCCGTGCTGTCCTTGGAGGAAACCGGCGGCGGGCTGCTGGCCACCACCAATTTCATCACGGCCGGCTCGGCCCAAGGCACCTGGATTCAGGCCGTGGTGGTGGCGCAAGACCTGCCGCTCGATGTGACCAGTGTCGATATTGTGTTGCAGGCAGCCAGTGTGCCGGATTGGACGTATTTCCAAGGCCAAGCCTACTTTGATGACGCCGACGTGACCGTGGTGATTCCAGAAATGAGTTTCGGGCTGGTACTGCTGGCAGGCTGGGCCGTGGCGTGGCGGCGCAGGTAACCGGCATGTTCAATTTCGCCGGATCAGCTGGATGCTGCAGCCGTCCCAATTCTTTGTGGCCGCGGGGCACGCCGCGGACTCTGCGCCTGCCGCTGCCCCATCCTTCCATCCATCCTCCTTCCAATTCCCGCCGCCGTGGCCGCGGGGCACGCTGCGGATGCCGCTGCGTTCCAAACCGTGCGGCTTGGCCACAAAGTTGCGACAGTAACGCAACAAGTTTAATTTCACCCAATCTGGTTATTGTATGACGTCGCGCATTGGTGTGCTGGTTGGTCTGCCGGAACGTGCGCCGGTATTCAGTGAACTGCTCGCGTTTGGGCTGCGCACCTGTCAGCTCGTCAGTTGGACACCGGCCCTGTGGACGGCCGCCTATGCCCGCGCCGTGCGCGACGAAATGACAGGCACGGCGGTGCGCGTCACCGCCTTCTGGGCCGGCTGGCCCGGGCCCGCCGTGTGGAACCTGGTGGACGGGCCGGCCACGCTCGGCCTCGTGCCGCCGGCGTATCGGGCGCAACGCGTGGCAACCATGCATGCCGCACTCGATTTTGCCCACGCTGCCGGCCTGCCGGCGATCATCACCCATCTGGGCTTCATTCCCGAATGCCCCAAAGACCCGCTCTTTGACGAACTGGTCGCCGCCGTCAAGGATATCGCCGAACACGCCCGCGCACTTGGCCTGCAGTTTTGGTTTGAAACCGGCCAGGAAACGCCGGTGACAATGCTGCGCCTGATCGAGTGCGTCGGTACCGGCAATCTCGGCATCAATCTTGACCCGGCCAATTTGATTTTATACGGGCGCGGCAATCCGATTGACGCCCTGGATGTCTTTGGCGCGCATGTCCGCAATGTGCATGCCAAGGACGCGCTGTACCCGACCGACCCGATGTACCTTGGCCGCGAAGTGAAAGTGGGCGAGGGCCGCGTGCGCTTTCCGGCATTTATCGAACGCCTGCGTGAAATCGGCTTCACCGGCGAGTATATCATCGAGCGCGAGATCAGCGGGCCGCAGCAGGCGGCCGACATTCGCGCCACGGTCGCCTATCTCGAACAACTGCTGGAGCAACCGTGATCAACGTTGGTTTTATTGGCGTGGGCGGCATCTCGGCCGTGCATCTGCGGTTCTTGCAATCACGCAAGGATGTGCGTGTGGTCGCGCTGTGCGACATCAAGCCGGCCACGCTGCGGGGCCGGGTCGCCGAGTTCGGCGGCCGGCCGTATCACTATTTTCACGAGATGCTGGCGCGCGAACAACTGGATGCCGTCTGGCTGTGTACGCCACCCGAGGTGCGGCGCGAACCGCTGCTTGATTGCGCGCGGCGCGGCATGGCCGTCTTCTGTGAGAAACCGGTCGAACGCCAGGCCACGGCGGCCGCCGCCATTGCCCGCGCGCTGGCGCGGCTGGATGCCAAGGTGCAGATTGGCTATGTGTTCCGCGCGCTGCCGCTGGTGGTGCGCCTGCGCGCGGCCATGGCTGACGACACGATCCGCGTCGTGCAATCGTTCTATGGCTGCCCGATGAGCCGCGAGCGCACGATGCCGGCCTGGTTCTTCGACAAAAGCAAGTCCGGCGGTGCGCTGATCGATCAAGCCACGCACAATTTTGACCTGCTGCGCTGCCTGTTTGGCGACGTGCGCACGGTCTGCGGCATGGCGCACAATCCGGCGCAGCCCAAAAGCGGGCGCTACACCATTGACGAAACGCTGGCGTTGTGCCTGCATTTCGAGAACGGCGTGGTCGGCACGCACACGCATTCGTGGCTGGCCGATGGCTGGCGCAACGAAATTTTCCTGAGTGGCGAAAAACGCGTCTATCGCATGAACCTCGGCACGCAAGTCTTGACGGTGGATGATGGCCCGCGCGTCCGCACCTATGCCTGCGCGCGCGGCTCGATGTACGCGCACGAAAATGTTGTCTTTCTGCGGATGCTCGCGCGCGACGACTGGCGCGCCAATCCATGCACCTATGCCGACGGCTTGCATACCTTGCGCCTGACGCTGGCGGCCGACCGCGCGATCGAGACACACCGCGCGGTGAGTGGTGAGTGGTGAGTGGTGAGTGGTGAGTGGTGAGTGGTGAGTGGTGAGTGGTGAGTGGCCAGCACGCAACACGTGCTTCATTTCTTGTTCTGCATTCATCATTCATTATTTGTTTTCTGCCAGACCCCCACGATCCCGCCGGCGGCGGGATCGTGGGTGAATAAGATTGAGCAAAAGCATGCTGGCCACCTCTGCATTCCCCCTTTCGTAAACAGGCATTTTTCCGGGGGTAATGATTATACAGATGCCTATTTGAAGCGAAAGGCAAGTTTGTAATTGAAGAGCCAAGGGATGTGCGGATCCACGTTCATGTTGGTCAAGGCTT
>Ga0247841_10011473_pt1 | contig 11779 bp, 15 predicted proteins | sample LaCruzMarch2015__2_FD_192410 | JGI IMG/M metagenome (GOLD analysis project Ga0247841, IMG submission 192410) | Freshwater microbial communities from meromictic Lake La Cruz, Castile-La Mancha, Spain - LaCruzMarch2015_18m | ecosystem: Environmental > Aquatic > Freshwater > Lake | place: Spain...
CTATCACCGCATATACCTGGATAAAGGCATATTTGCCGAGGTCACCCTTTTTTACCGGGGAAAAACATTTACTCCCTGGGAATGGACTTATCCCGACTATAAAACCCCTGAATACATCACGATATTCAATGCGATACGGGAAAACTATGCTGCGCAGGTCAAATAAAAAATATTTAATAGTACCCATTCTCGCGCTTTTTTTATTAGCCGGCTGCGTGACTTACTATAATCCGGCTACCCAGAAGAAAGAAACCCTGCTGATAGATACGCGGAGTGAAGTCGCCCTGGGGAATAATATGGATATGCAGGTCCAGAGCCAGTTTCAGGTATTACATGACCCTTGGCAACAAAACAGGCTGGATAATATCGGTAAGAAGATAGCCGCTGCCTCGGACAGGCAGGACCTCACTTACCATTTCAAAATAATCAAAGACGCGGAGTTAAACGCCTTTACCATACCCGGCGGCTATATCTATGTGAACAGCGGGCTGATGGAGAGAGCCAACGACGATGAGCTGGCTTGTGTTGTTGCGCATGAAATCGGCCATACCGCTGCCCGCCATACTGTAAAGAAGCTCCAGGCGATACTGGGCTACCAGATCGTAATGAATATCGTTATGGGCGCAAACAACAATAAATCAATGCTGCAGGCGATGGATATAGTCTTTAACCTGGCCAGCCTGGGTTATGGCCGCCAGGATGAAACTCTTTCCGATAAGCTGGCGGTAAAATACGCCAGAAAAGCCGGATTTAATCCGTATGGCATGGTCACATTCTTCGAGAAACTCAAGAAAGAGGCAGAGAAAAAAGGAGCCAATTTTAACCTGGTCTTCTTAAGTTCCCATCCTCCCATTGATGAAAGAATAAGGAACGTCAAGAGTGAAATCGCAAAATATCCATAACGGCGCTTTAGACAAACTGGCGAATGAAACCTTTAAACTGCTGGAGTCCTGCTCTATCTGCCCGCGCAAATGTAAGGTCAACCGCTTAAAAAACGAACTGGGATTCTGTAAGACCGGGCTTAAGCCGAGGGTTTGCAGTTTTATGCCTCACCATGGAGAAGAACCCCCAGTATCAGGAGAAAAAGGCTCAGGGACGATATTCTTCTCTTATTGCAACATGGGCTGCGCCTACTGCCAGAATTACAAATTCAGCCAGATGGATGAAGGCAGGGAGGTAGATTTCGAAGAACTGGCCGGCTTCATGTTAGAATTGCAGGAAATGGGCTGCCACAACATAAACCTGGTTACCCCTACTCATGTCATGCCGCAAATCCTGAAAGCCTTAAGTATCGCTGTCCCCAAAGGGTTAAACCTTCCCCTTGTGTATAACACCAGCGGTTACGAGCTGGCGCAAATCCTAAAGTTGCTCGATGGGATAGTAGACGTATACCTGGCTGATATGCGCTACGCTGATGCGGATATGGCAATCAAATACTCTTCGGCTCCAGATTACCCCCGGCATAACCAGGAGGCATTAAAAGAAATGCACCGGCAGACCGGTATTGCTAAAATTGACAATGAAGGTATAATAAAAAGAGGGTTGATCATAAGGCATCTGGTTCTTCCGAATAATATAGCCGGTACCGAGAAGGTGATGGAATTCATAGCCCGCCAACTCTCCGGCGATTCATATATAAGCCTGATGAGCCAGTATTTCCCGTGCTATAAAGCCGACAGCTTACCGGAAATATCGCGCCGCATTACAGGCGATGAATACGAGGCAGCCAAAACCAGCATGGAAAAATATAACCTGCATAACGGCTGGACCCAGGAATCAGGGGGGTTGCAAAGATTTGCCGGCACCAACATAAAACCCATAATTTAAAATGATTCCCCAGAATCTCGGAGAACTGCTTAGCATAAACGCTAAAAACCATCCCCACCGGATCGCCATCGTCTTCGGCCAGAAAAAAATAACCTACAAAACACTCGACGAACTGACCAGCCGCCTGGCCGCGGGGATTATTCAATTAGGCATAAAGAAACAGGAAAAAATAGCTTTACTCTTAGACAACTGCCCTGAATTTGTCATAAGCTACTTCGCCATACTCAAGGCCGGCTGCGTGGTTGTGCCGATCAATTACATGTTTAAGATAGAGGAGGCAAAATTCATCCTGGAGGATAGCCTCGCGGTATGCCTGATCACTTCGCGTACCTATGTGGATATGGCAGAAGAATTAAGATTGAGGACGGACAACCTGAAAAATATCATCACCACCTCCAAGACAAAAAAAGATACCCTGGATTTCAGCAAAATCGAAAAAAACGATACCGGCAGATTAAACAAAATTCCCATCAACCCCGATGACCTGGCTGTAATCCTTTATACTTCAGGGACAACCGGGCACCCGAAAGGGGCGATGCTTTCGCATTATAATCTTATATCCAACGCCATTGATTCCTCTTTAGCCATAAAGACAACCCACAAAGACATTTTTATATGCATATTGCCTTTATTCCACTCCTTTGCCGCCACGGTATGCATGAACCTGCCTTTATCCGTCGGGGCTAAAATCGTGATCATGAAATCAGTCCGGCCCTTTAAACGGGTGATCCGCGCTATCAGGAAGAACCGGGTAAATATGTTCGTAGGCATTCCCTCAATATATAATATCCTCAAAGAAACCAAGCTGCCCAAAATACTCAATAGCCCCCTGATTAAATTATTCAATCCTGTGAAAGTATGCATCTCCGGCGCAGCTGCACTTCCGGCAGAGACACTCAAAGGCTTTGAAAAAAAATTCCGCATTCCCCTTTTGGAAGGCTATGGATTGACCGAGGCCTCGCCAGTGGTGACCTTAAACCCTCTGAAGGGTATAAGAAAACCCGGCTCTATCGGAGTGGCTCTATCCAAAAATATAGAATTAAAAATTATAGACGACAAAGGCAATGCCTGCACTCCCGGCCAAATCGGAGAATTACTGGTAAAAGGGCCCAATGTAATGCAAGGTTACTTCAGGCAGGAAGAAGCTACCCGCCAGACCTTAAAAGACGACTGGCTCTATACCGGAGACATGGCAAAGCTCGACCGTAAAGGCTACGTCTATATAGCCGGCAGAAAAAAAGAGATGGTCAACGTCCGCGGCCTGAACGTCTATCCGCGAGAGATAGAAGAGGTACTTTACCAAAACCCCAAAATCAAAGAGGCAGCGGTTATCGGCATAACCGATACCCACAAAGGAGAAGTGCCCAAAGGTTTTGTAGTCCTGAAGGATGGAGAAAAGGCTACGGAGCATGAAATCATCCAATATTTAAGGGACAGGCTGGCTCCTTACAAAATACCCAAATACATCGAATTTAAAATTTCTTTACCCAAGAATGCTTCCGGAAAGATTCTTAAACGCCTGTTAGAAGATGAAGAAAAAAAATAGCATCTTAAGGTTGCTAAAATTAATCTATATAAAGCTTTTCAGGATTAATGATACGCCTCAGAAAATAGCTCTGGGGTTCGGCCTGGGCGTATTCCTGGGGATCCTTCCGGGAACAGGGCCGATAGCGGCATTATTCCTGGCCGTCCTTCTGAGAGTAAACCGGATAAGCGCCCTGTTAGGAAGCCTGCTCACCAATACCTGGTTAAGTGTCTTAACTTTTCTCTTGTCAATCAAGCTGGGTTCAGCTATAATGGGTTTAAATTGGCAGGACACGTATAATAATTGGACAAGTTTTTTAAAGAATTTCAGTTTTTCAGGCTTATTTAAATTATCTGTCTTAAAAATTATCCTGCCGGTTATAATCGGATATTTCATTATTGCTTCCTGCGCGGGTTTATTGGCATACCTGGCTATGGTTATAATATTCAAACGTTTTCCCCGCCGCCGCGGCAGCCAGAATTAGGAGGAATAACAATCATGAGCAGCTTGATTAAAATAAGGAAAGCCGCAGTTTTGTTTCTGATAGCATTATTTCTCTCCGGTTGCGCGACTTACAAATTCCACCACGGAAAAGCGCCTTATGACAAAGGATACGTGGTTTCAAGGGATGATTACGCTATCCCGGAATACACCCTGGGAAAAGACAATAAGGTGCCGCCGCTTAAAGTTGCCAAGGAACGTTTTAAGAGGCGCAGAAGAGTGGTGGAAGATTATTATAAGAAGATGGGATTTATAGAAAACCACTTCAAAACGGAAGTTTACGACCCGCCGGTTACCCTTATAAAGATGGTGGGAGGAATATTCTGCCTCCCCTACATAGCATTATCGGATTATAGATATGAACATAATCCCAAATATAAAGAGAGAGTAAAACAGAATGAGGCTAAGCAAGATGACCGGGAAGCAAAACGCATAGCAAGCTTGAAAGAGAAATTAAATGAATACCTGGTTAAGGACCTTGCAAAAGAGAAGCCTGTTGTTGAAGAAGTTTCAATACCTCAACCAATAGCCGAAGAAATACCCGCCAGCCCGGAATCAGAACCATTGGCTGCCGGCGTTGAACCCATAACGCCACCCGTTGAAAAAATTACTGAACCTCTGCCGCCTGCAGTAGAAGAAGCTCCGGTTAAGGCCGAAGAGGCGCCGCCTGAGACAAAACCGCTAGCCCAGGAAGTAGTAGCCCCTGCTCCGGAAAAAGAAGAGAAACCGGTAATAGCGAAAGAGAAGGCGCAAAAGCAAAAGGTACAAAAGCAGAAGCCGCCTAAAAAAGAAAAACCGGCTATAAAAGGAGACCTTAAGGCTGCCATCACGGCTAAGCCCCTAAAAGGATACTCTCCTTTAAAGGTGCAGTTCGACGGAAGAAAATCATCTTCTCCGTATGGAAAAATAATTTCTTATAATTGGGAATTCGGAGACGGCGACATCTCCACAAAACCGAGCCCAATCAATACTTATTGGAGCACTACATTTGGCTCAAGGTATTTTACCGCTACACTTACTATTAAAGACGATAAAGGCAATACCGCAAACTCAAGTGTAGAGATAGAAACAATAACTAAATAAAGAGGGGGAGTTATGCTTATTAACTCAATGAAAACCTTTAAACTGATTATAACAGCGGTTATTGTTTTGGGATTTGCTTATCCGGCGTACAGCGTAGAGACTACTTCTAAAACTGAGGCCCTGGACCAAGCTCTTGCCCAGGCTGAAACAAAAACGGAAACCCAGAATGACGACGGCTCCTTTCGCCAAAAGTTAGAAGCGCAGATAACCGAGAAAAAGGAAGATGGAGAGTTTCCCTCAGAACTAGATGCCCTGTTCAGGTTTATGCCTTCACGGGGAGCAGAGGCGCAATCAGGAAGCGTAGGATTAACGGTCTCCGATGCCGAATATAACTATCAGCTGAAAGCCTTTGGTAAATTTCCGGTACAGCTCGGAGTAGCCACGCAATATATCGGGATAAATAACTCCACCAGCGTATATCTTCCCGCGCACCTGACCACGGTCAGCTTCGGCGGAAACGTCACCTTCCCGTTTTTTAACCTGAATAAAGCCTATCTTCGAATGGAAGCTGCGCCTTCATTCTATACGGACGATTGGAGAATCAACTCCAAAACTTTCCGCATCCCCATAAATATCTTCGGAATCTATCAGCCGGATAATGTGTGGACGTTCATCCTGGGAGTACACGTTTTCCCCAGCGGAGTCCTGAATAGCAAAGTCGGCCCTATAGCCGGGCTCATTTATAAACCTAACGAGAATTTAATCTTTAACATAGTGCCTCCTAAACCCAATATTTTATATATGGTGAATAAAAAATTAGGAGTATTCGGCGAGTTCGGTATGACTGATGAACAATTCTTAGTAACAAAAGACGGCCAGAAGAATGTGGTTTTACTTTATAACGAGAACCGTTTAGGCACCGGGGTATTGTACAAATTCAACAAATTTATGGAGAGCACTTTTTCCGTAGGAGCCGTTTTTAACGGCTATATGAAATATAAAGAAAGCCTGGGCAAAGTCGTTCTCAAAAACGGGGTATATACCGAATTCAGAACAGAATTATACTGGTAAAAGGGAGGATGAGTGAAAAAATTATTGTCGGTATTGTTGTTTCTTCTAAGTGCGGTCCTGTTAACAGCTCAATTGAATGCCTTTGCCGAAGATGCCAAAGGAGAGAACAAAGTAACAATTGTAGATTTCAAGGCGATATACAATAAGGCGTTTAATCAACTAGACACCAACAATGACGGAGTAATCACTCCGGATGAATACCTTATTAAAGTAACGACTTACAACAAGGATGTTGACGCCAACGGCGATGGAATAGTAACCGAAGAAGAAGATATCGCTTACAAGGCAGGAAAAGGCGCAAAGCCGGCTTCTAAAGAAAAGAAAGATGCCGCGAAAAAAGCTAATAAGGGCGCCAATAAGCCTATCTTTAACCAAATGGATACCAATGATGACGGCGTTATCGTCGTAGAGGAATATGTGGTCTATTACGGCAACTTGTTTGATTCCGCCGACCTGAATGGCGATAAAAAAATAACTGCCGAAGAATCAACCGGTAAAGCAAAAGATAAATTTAATAAAATGGATGTTAACAAGGATGAAAAAGTTACCAGAGATGAATACATCATTTACTGGATCGGCGTGCAAAAATAATCTGTTAACAAGAAAATTGCCTCCAGCAATAACTTTAGGCAATTTTCGCAGTGGTATTGGAAAGTGTTTTATGCTTTCCTGTACCATGGGAGATGAGTAGCAAATTTATCCTCTGCGGCAGGACTGTCGCAGAGGTTTTTTTTGGAAGGAGGAAAAACCATGGCAAGAGAAGAGCACGAGAAGACAGAGAAAAAGTATTTTGCGAACATCGAGGGAAAAGAGTACCCCTGGGATAAAGAGACCATATCGGTCGGGGAAATCCGTTCGCTGAAAAAACTTCCCCGGGACCTTCCTGTGGTCGAAGAATTCCCTAATGGTACCGAGAAAACACTCGGGGACAATGATATCGTCTTGTTAAAACCCGGGCACCGCTACGGCCGCGCGCCAAAGTTTAAAAGAGGCTGACATTGCGGGAAAGAATTATCCAGGAGATAGCTCTTCTAAGAGAGAAATTCCCCAACCTCCAACACGGCGAAAACCATGATTGGGTGATGATACCGGATTTTCCGCTCAGCGACGGCTATAGCCGCAACAGTACAAAATTATTATTCTTGATCCCCAATACCTATCCCCATACCGGGCCGGATTGCTTTTATGTCGAAGTAGGGTTGAGGTTATCCAACGGCAATATGCCCTCTAATTATAACGAAGAGATGAATGTGCCGGTAGGGGGCAACTGGGGGTATTTTTCCTGGCATCCGGAAATCTGGCAGGCAACTGACCAGATAGAAGAGGGAGACAACCTGCTATCATTTCTTAAAGTAGTTAACCTACGGCTCCGAGAGGCGAATTAATGATAGCGCTGGTCTCAATCCCCAGGCAGAAATACCGTTTTATACATTCGCATCTTTTTAAAACCCGCAAAGAACAAGGCTGTTTCCTGTTTATAGACGCCCGCTTTTACGGCGCGGTGCTGAATCTATTCGTAAAAGAAGTCCATCTGATAAAAGCTGACGGATGGAGCCACCAGAGCGACTACCACCTGGAATTAAAAGAAGAGGAAAAAGTAAAGGTGATGGTCACGGCGCGCAAGAAAAATTACGACTTAATCGAATGCCACTCGCACTGCTCAGACGGAGTGGCTGATTTTTCGCCAAGCGATACGCATGGATTGGATGAGTTCATCCGCTATGTCTGGTGGAAACTTCCCGGCAAGATATACGGAGCGCTGGTCTGGACTGAAAACGACGTAGCCGGAAAAGTCTGGCTGCCCCAAAACAACGTTCCCATAATCATAAGCGAAATCAGAATTATTAACTGACCCTTATCATGAACGAAGCTGAAAACAGATTCTCCCGCCAGATACTTGCCTTCGGCGAAAAAGGCCAGGATGCTATCAGCCGGACAAAAATAGGGATAGTAGGATTGGGCGGATTAGGTTCTTTTACCGCCCAGATGCTTGCATACCTGGGTGTAAAAGAATTTATTTTAATTGATGATGATATCACCGAATCAACAAACCTGAACCGGCTTATCGGGGCTACCGCCGAAGACGCGAAAGACAAATCCCCAAAAGTGGATGTCGCGCAAAGATTAATTTACTCCATAAACCCCCAGGCCAGTGTCTTAAAAATATCTAAAAACCTGCGCAGCAATGAAGCGATTGATGCTTTGATAGAAGCGTCCGATATAATTTTTGGTTGCGTGGATAATGACGGAGCGCGCCTGGTGCTTACCGAGCTTGCCAGCGCCTACAATAAAACATTGATTGACTCCGGGACAGAAATAATCAATAATAAAGAATTCCAGGAATTCGGAGGAAGGGTCATAGTAGCCAGGCCCGGGGATTTCTGCCTATTGTGCGCCGGACAGATTGATTTAGCAGCTGCCCATGAAGAGCTAGAAAGCCAAAAGGAGAGGGCTTATCGCCGGCAGCTTGGGTATGGATTAGGCAGCCAAATACCTGACCCATCGGTAGTATCCCTCAATTGTATTATCGCCGGCCTTGCCGTAACTGAATTCTTGATGCTGGCCACCGGCTTGAGGGAACCTAACCGCAGGGTAACATATAAGGGGATGCGCGGGGTCTTCAGGGAAAGCCTGGATACAAAAAAAGATGATTGCCTGATCTGTAATTCCCTGGTAGGCAAACGCGAGCAGGCAGATATAAAAAGGTACGCCAGGGCAGGCCTGCCGAAAGATTTACCCCGCTAGGAAAGAAAAAATTAAAAATGAGCGAATGGCACCCAGCGGTAAAATGCCCCAAGTGCGGCAACGAAGATACCCGTTTCGTAGAACCCCGCTATGAAATGTCGATATATGAATGCAATATCTGCGGCTGCCGTTTCGAGATAGAAGAAGATAACTAAAAATAGGAGAAAACAAAATGACGGGTAACGTTCAAGGATTAAAATTAAAGAGGGTAAGCGCGCAGATTTTAGCGGTATTATTGCTGACTACAGCTGCCTATGCCCAGGAAAAAAACGCGGCTGAAGTTTATAACAAAGCAAAAGATTATTATGAAAACGGCAGGTATAAAGAGGCGATTACCGAGCTTAATACTGCCATTGAAATAGACCCAAAAAACAGCAAGGCCTACCTGTATAGAGGATCTGCCTATTACAAAATAGCTTATTCATTCACATCCCAAGCCATAGCTGATTTTAGCAAAGTCATCGAACTCGAACCTAAAAATGCCGATGCCTATTACAGCAGGGGCTTTATACTGGGAAGGGGAGTATTTGACAGCGCCCTGACTGACCTCAACAAGGCAATAGAACTCAACCCCAAATACACCCAGGCCTACTATGAACGGGGCTTCGTCTATTTCAAGATGGGCGATTATGACAAAGCCATCTCGGATTTCGATAAGCTTATAGAATTCGACCCTAAAAATGCCGATGCCTATTATGACCGGGCATTCGCCTATGACCGCAAAGGCGATTATGACAAAGCCATAGCCGACTACACTAAAACAATAGAGCTCAAGCCTGATCTCGCTTCGGCCTACAACGAAAGGGCAATGGAATATTTTAAAAAACAGGAATACGATAAAGCCTGGGAAGATGTGAGTAAAGCAGAAAAATTAGGATACGAGATAAACCCTGAATTTTTAAGCGACCTCAAAAAAGCCTCCGGGAAAGAAAAAGTAACCCCCTAAGATTCTTGATATCCACACAAATGTGTGGTATAGTCTTGAGCATGAAAACTCAAGCAGCTTTAACCTCCAAGCAAAACCAGGTCCTTAAGTTTATCCAGCAAAGAATAGAAACACAGATTCCGCCGACAATAAGGGAAATCGCCAAGGAATTAGGATTTTCCTCAACAGGCACAGTCAGGGATTATCTGAACATTCTCCAGAAAAAGGGCTACCTCAGGCGCACCAATAACAAATCCAGGGCCATAGAATTACTAAAAAATACCTCTCTCAAGGTCCCTATAATAGCTACAATACCGGCAGGGGGGCCGGATTTGGCCTATGAAGATATCCAGGGCTACATCGAAACTAAAGAATTATTCCCCAGTAAAGACGTTTTTGCCTTAAGAGTCCGGGGCGACAGCATGATTGAGGCCGGGATCATGCAGGGCGATATTGCGGTTATCAGAAAACAGGCAGTAGCGGCAAACGGGGAAATCGTGGCCGCGCTTTTAGAGAATAACGAAGTGACTTTGAAAAGATTGCGGCATAGGAATAACCAGACTTACTTAGAAGCCGCCAACAAAAACTACCCGCCAATACATAAAGATTTCAGCATAATGGGAAAACTCATCACTATTTTAAGGAAATACTGACTCCTATGAGCCACTCAGGTTTTAACCCCAAGGCGCGCTGGGACAGGCATATCCCGCTGGAGAACGATAGTTACGACCCCCAAAATCTAAATCAGAAAATCGAAGTCCTAACCTGGTTTAAAAACGCTAAAATCTACCCCCGGATGTTCAGTTGGAAAAATAAGATTTACAAGATAAAGAAAATCACCTACAACTGGCAGGAACGCCAGGGCCAGGAAACCATCAGCTGCTTTTCAGTAACCACCGGCATTGACCTTTACCAGATATCCTTTAACAATACCAGCCTCAGCTGGCGAATCGACAAAATAATAGAATAACCCAAAGGCCCTATGATCCTGCACATTGACATGGATGCTTTTTTTGCCTCCATTGAACAGGCAATCAATCCGCGGCTTAAAGGCAAACCCCTGATAGTCGGCTCGCGTGAAAATAAGCTGCATACCGTGGTCTGCGCGGCAAGCTATGAAGCCAAAGCCTTAGGTATTGGCTCCGGTATGCCTACTAAAGAAGCCTTTCAGTTATGCCCAAATCTGGAGTTTGTCCCGGCCCAACAAAGCAGGTATATCTGGACCTCAGGGCAGATTTTCGGCATGCTCAAGGCCTATGGTTTCAGCCTGAATTACGCCTCAATTGATGAATTCCAAATGGATATAGCCAGCATCGCCAACCCCGGAATATTAGCCAAAAATATACAGGAGAAAATATACTCCGAATTCAATATTACCGCTTCAATCGGCATAGCCAAAAATTGGATCTTAAGTAAACTGGGCTCAAAATTAAACAAGCCGAATGGCATAACCATAATAACCGATGCCAACCTTAAAAGTATACTGGCCAAAACTCCTGTTGAAAAACTCTGCGGGGTAGGCCAAAAAACAAGCCCTGAATTACATGGTTTAGGGATAAAAACCTGCCTGGATTTATACCAGAAAAACGCCCAATTTTTAGAGCAAAATCTGGGTAAATTTGGGCTTAATTTATACCTGTCTTTACACTCCAGCGAACGCTTTGAAGGCTCTGAAGAAGAACAGAAACCCAAATCAGTAGGCCATTCATATACACTAGGCCGGGCTTCGGAAACCCCCGGGTTTATTCAGGCCTGGATAAGGCTTTTATCAGAGATGGTCGCCAGCCGGTTAAGGCAGCAAAATTTTGTGGCAAGTACAGTGCATCTTTGGTTAAACGGCCCCCAAATAGGTAATTTCGGAGCCCAAAAAACCTATTCCCAGGCCACAAATGACGGGTATGAGATTTGCCACAGGTGCCTTAAAATAATGGCTAGGACAGGCCCCAAAACCCCTAAAATCAGGGCTCTGGGGGTCACCTGCGGGAACCTTAGCTTTAGCCAAAACCTGCCTTTATTCAGGGAGCAGAAACGGAGGGAGGAGCTGCTTAAAACAGTGGACAAACTGAATAACCGCTACGGTGACGGCTGCATATATCCTGCCATCATAAATCTCGCCAAAAAAGAATAATATAATCTAATATAATCCTGTATTATCCTGGTAA
>Ga0247841_10011476_pt1 | contig 11777 bp, 15 predicted proteins | sample LaCruzMarch2015__2_FD_192410 | JGI IMG/M metagenome (GOLD analysis project Ga0247841, IMG submission 192410) | Freshwater microbial communities from meromictic Lake La Cruz, Castile-La Mancha, Spain - LaCruzMarch2015_18m | ecosystem: Environmental > Aquatic > Freshwater > Lake | place: Spain...
ATAAATGGTATAAAAACAATTATCCATGAAACGACACTAAGACCTTTTTCACATAAAATATTTAATAATAAAGTAACCATAATAGTTACAATCACTTTCATTGCTGCAGTATTATAAAGACCCTTAAATGTGTCAATAAGTATTTGAGTAATTGAGAATATTAAATATATAATTGCGGGAGCACATAAATTTATCATTTTATAATATAATAATATTATAATTCAACTTGTATAAAAAGTGGAATTAAAATATTATTTGGATTTACCTTTTTAACCAAAGGTAGCGTTGCTTAAAAGTGGAATTTAATTGTCATCTTCGTAAAAGAAGGCATCACCATCCTTTAAGTAGCCAATTTTCTCACCTGATTCACCTTCTTCAGTTAATTCCCAAATAAATCCATTTTGGTCATTATTTGTGCAGTAAGTTTTGTCATCAATTTCAATTTCAAATAATTCTTCATCTTCTTCTTGTTCTTCTTCTTCTTCTTCTTCTTCTTTTGTTTCAGTTTCAATACTATCTTCATCAGTTAATTTATTGCATTGAATAGTTGTTACAGAAGCTTCAACATCTTGAATATCTTCAACTTCAACAGATTCTTCTTCAGCTTGAATATCTTCAACTTCAACAGATTCTTCTTCAGCTTGAATATCTTCAACTTCAACAGATTCTTCTTCAGCTTGAATATCTTCAACAGCTTCTTCTTCAACTTGAGTATCTTCAACAGCTTCTTCTTCAGCTTGAGTATCTTCAACAGATTCTTCTTCAGCTGGAGTATCTTCAACAGATTCTTCTTCAGCTTGAGTATCTTCAACAGATTCTTCTTCAGCTGGAGTATCTTCAACAGATTCTTCTTCGGTTTCTTCTACTGTTTCGATTTCAGGTTCAACCTGTTCACCTAACTCTTCTCCAACAGACAATTCATCATCATCCTCTTCGGTTTTCTCTTCAGTTTCTTTTTCTGAATTATTTAATATAATTGTAGAACACGTAATTAGTGCAGGATTAATATCTTCTTCATCAGAATCCTCAAATTCTTCTTGAACTAACTCTTTACTATGTTCTTCTACATGAATTTCAATATTTTCATTTTCACTTGTTTTAACAGCAGTTGATTTCTCAATATTAACTGTATGGAAAGTTTCTACAGAAGAATTATTTCTATCACTTTGTAATTCACTAATATCATTTCCAAGTTTATTAATTTTATTTAAAATTTTATCTAAAACTGGAATAATAGTGTCATAATTTCTTTCTAATTTATCTAATCTAGTTTCAAGAGAACAAACCGCATTTTTAACAGAGTAATTATCTACATTTTTAATATTAGTAGTAGTAGTAATATTTCCAACAAAATCACTTTCGTTATCATTATCACTTTCGTAATTGTTTCTATTAAATTCTTCTCTAATAGATGGTAAATTCATAATTTCTCTATGAGTTTTTTCCAATAAATTATATCTATCCGTGTAATCTGAAAGAATTTTATGTAATCCTTCCTGAATTACATTTTCAATTTCAATAACTAATGGATTAATATTAAATGAGTTTACTTTCTTTGTCTGAAACATATAGTATAATTATATATATAACTATTCGTTTAATATGATTTAAATAATAATTTATCTATTTCATATATGGATAATATTTCTTTAGTTGAAACAGACCAAATTGATGGCAAAGTTGAGATGATTATGAGACAAACTGATTATACTACTGAAAAAGCTAGAGGGAAGCTTGGACAATTTAATTTTGATGAAATGGCAGTTATTCGAGACTATTTTGGTATTACTGAAAAAAAGTCACCACCAGTTAAGTCTGTAAATCAAGCAATTTATAAACAACTAAGAGGACATTTAGATGGAGCTATGAAAGATTATCGCGAAAGAGTTGACAGAGGTGAAGTAAAAAAAATAATATAAAATAAATTTGATTATATGTTAATTACTTAAATAAATAAGTATAATTATAACATATGACTACAAAAAAAATACTAATTCAAATATATTCAGACCTTCATATTGAAGTATGGAATAAACTACCAATTATTAATGTAAGAGCAAAATATTTATTCTTAGCTGGTGATGTTTGTCATTATAATCATCCATTATTCTTTCCATTTTTGGATTACTGTTCATCAAATTGGGTAAAAACATTTTACATTCCAGGTAATCACGAGTATTATATAAAGGGAAAAAGCTACAATGAACTTTTATTTGAGTATAAATATAAAATTGCAGAGAGATATAGAAATGTCTTTTGTTTAGATAATAATTTTGTCTCTCTAGATGAAGAAAATATAAATATTTATGGAGCAACATTCTGGACTATTCCGCCATTTACTTCAACAAATCAAGCAAAAATAAGTATTAACGATTATAACTATATATCATATTTTAAACAAGGTCTACATGAGATTGTAGATTTAGATATAACATATGTAAAAGAATTAGCAGATGAATCATTTAATTGTTTACAAAAGTATTTAAATGAAACCGATAAAAAGACAATTGTTATGACACATTTTCCTCCACACATGTCAGGTACGTCACAACCAAAATATTTGACACAAAAGAGAACTGAAAATTCGAATTTTGCTTGGCCAGACGGAACCTTACAAAATTTTAATTTAAGTAATGTTTTAACATGGATAAGTGGTCATACACATTGGTCTTATGATTTTATGCAACATGGAACTAGACTAATTGGAAATCAATTAGGTTACAAATCAGAATTAGGTCAAACTGGACTAAATGAACATGGAGTATATGAGATTATCGTTTCCTAAATTTACGCATTTTTTGAGGTTTATTATTTTGCATTAGATGTATTCCACCTGGAATTACATTAGGAAGAAGCATAGAAGGAGGTGCTGAAAATATTATAGCATTAATTCTAGATATATAATCAACAAAAACAATAATTAACACAGCTAATATCAACAACAATAATCCAGCAATATTTTCTTTTATATATGTTATTAAAGCGTAAAAAGAGAAAGATTCATCATTCATAACTTCAGTATTCATAATATAAATAAATAAAAAATAATATAGTTAATGAAAAAACTATATTATTAATGAAAAAACTATATTATTAATGAGCTAGACCAAAGCGCTCACTTAATATATTAGTTTTAGTTTGCTTTTTCTGCAAACGTTTCTTAATTTGATATGTATTTGATGGTATAATTTTATTGTTAATAATAAAATCATCATTATCTTCATGAAGTTCTGGCATTATACGAGTTAAAGGTTTATCCACAACTAAAAATAGTCGCTCATTTCTTAATAGTGATCTAAATTCTTGAATACTTAAATTGCCATAATACTTTTCAAGCATATAATATGGATTTGGTGCAGGTTTAATATTTTTCTTATAATCATAAATCTTACCATAAATACTGTTTAATAGATAATATCTCTCAAATTTACTTGAACTATCAATAGGTTCATTCATTAGATGCGCTACAGCACATTCGGGGCTGCAAAAACAACCGTAAACATGATAACTATTATTCATAAAATACTTAGGTATATAAATTGGTGGATTATCAAATTCACACGTATCCCAAAAACATGCAGATTTTTTGTTATTAATATTATTAATATGCATATAATGTTCTAAAACCTTTAATTTTTTCCAGATGTCTCTGATATCATTGTCCTTTTTACAACTATCTAAATCATAATCAGACTCTAATTCAACTTCATATTCTGGAACTTTAACTGGTTGACATATAATTTCATTATTCATTACATCATATGCTAGTTTGGGTTGATTAGTAGAAAAAGAATAACCTTCAAGCGATGAACCAAACAAATTTGCGGAGTTTAAATCTTTAAGAGAACATTTAAGATGTAATATGATATTAGGTTTTGTTTCTTTAGTATTATTTAAAGGTGTAATTTGCTGTATAATTTTACCTCCTTTGGGTTTTCGACCGCGTTTTTTTGCAACTGGTTTTTCTGGGCTTAATTTGTTGTCGTCGTCTTCATCAGACTGAATAATTTCATCAATTAGATTAGTTTCTCCATTAGTGTTACTAGAAAAAATAGAATTTTCTTCAATATTGACTTCAATATTTTCTTCTTTATTAAGTGAATCTTCATTTTGACTTTTTTCAAGATTTGCATTTTTTTCAGCTTCCTCGATTTCTTTTTTTGATTTTCTACCGCGTTTTTTAACTACAGTACTAGTTATATTTTTAGACATTTCTATATTATATATTATAATATAGAAAGTGGTTTAAATTGTTTTAATATATATTATCACTGTATTTAACGTTTTTTATTATAACATTCTCTGCATACTGGAATATAATTATCAGAACCTACAACAGTTTGTTCTTTTTCTTGAGTTAAACGCATTGAGAATATTCCCTTTGTTCCATTTTTACATAAAGAACAAAGTGATGTTAATTTATGTACCTTATCGCATAATGGAATTAGGTCAATAATTTGCCCAAATTTTTTTCTCTCAAAATCACCATCTAATCCACAAATATAAACCTTTTTTTCATTTTTTAATAATAATTTAACAAATTCTTCAAGGTCTGGAAAGAATTGTCCTTCATTAATTAAAATCACACTACTCGTGTTAATTTTAAATTTATCTCTAATTTTTGGAATGCGATCAATAGATTCTTCCAAATTTATATAATCAGCCCATAAATCCATTAATTTATCACTTTTAATACACGGTATTTTTACTTTATCATGAGTGGAAAGTAAATCATTGTCATAACGATTATCAAACGAATGATTAATTACAGCAACAGAAATATTACAAAATTTGCATTGATTATAAATTTCAACCAACTTACTAGTTTTGCCTGAGTACATAGAACCTAGTATAATTTCTAGATATCCTGATGGGTATGGTTGAGACATGTTTATATTATTATTCATTAAATATCTTTAATATTTTAATTTCAATTTTTATTTTTAATAATATCTTTCCACAATGTATATTTTGATAATTATAATTAATTATATATTAAATAAATAACTTTTATAATTAATAAATGACTAGTGGTGGTATACCTTTTGTAGAATCGTATAGACCAAAAGTTTTTGATGATATAGTTCTAGACCCTCTAAATAAGAAAATCTTAAAAAATATTATTGACACATCTTATTTTCCAAATTTACTTTTTTATGGACCTCCAGGAACAGGTAAAACTACAACAATAATTAATTTAATAAACGCATATCAAGAAAAACAAGGTAATAAGAACAAAGATTTAATTATACATTTAAATGCATCAGATGAGAGAGGTATAGACATAATAAGAAATCAAATAAATTTTTTTGTAAATTCAAAACCGTTATTTAAAAATGGTATGAAGTTTGTTATTTTAGATGAAGTTGATTATATGACGAAAAATGCTCAGCAAGCATTAAGATACTTATTGCAGAATTATACTAGTAATGTAAGATTTTGTTTAATATGTAATTATATTAGCAAAATAGATGAGGGATTACAAAATGAATTTATTAAACTTCGGTTTAATCAGTTACCGAGTGAAGACATAATTAATTTCCTAAATAATATATCAGTTTCAGAAGGTTTAAATTTATCAATAAAAACGCTTTCGTGTATTCAAAAACTGCATAAATCAGATATAAGAAGTATGATAAATTTTATACAATCAAATCAAAATCTGAAACCAGAAATGCTAAATATAATAGATAATGACATATGGGATGAACTTCTAAATAAGCTTGCAAAGAGAGAAAAAATAGATGTAATAAATAATTACATATATTCGATAAGCATAAACTACAATATTGATAAAAAGAATATAATCAAAGATTTCCTCAATTATATTATTAAACAATATCCTAAATACGTAAATAGTAAGTTTTTAGATTTTATAGAGAATTTAATGCATTCTCAAAATGAGAATAACAATATACATGTAAATTATTCAATATCAAGACTATCATCTTTTTTATCAATATAGAATTTATTCATTCTCATATGTAACTTAATCATAAACTCGTTAGGCGGAGAGCTTTTTGATGGATCAAAAAAATTTTGCTTAAGACTATATTCACTTTTTGGAGAATTTTCCTTCATGGATGTAGATAAATTTTGCTTAATTGATATAATATTGCTTCTTTCACTTATGATGCACTGATTGGATATCATTCTTTATATTATATAATAAATAAAATAATTGAAATTAATTTAATTTAAAGAATTTAAAGACATATTGGTACTGTTATATATGTCTATAAGCATGAACATTGATCAAGAATGGGATAATTTTATATCATCTGGACATGGAGATGATATAATGTCTGATGACGATGATGTCGACCAATTAACCGAATATCTTAAAGAGGATTCCAATGAATATATTTCTGCTAATATTTCTATGGATATTGATGCTCCTAAAGCAACTGACATTTATATTAGCACAAAGACTAAAATTGCATATTTAAATATACCTATTGATTTAAAAACTATATTTTGGGATATTCCTGTTATATATTATTCTAAACCACAAAATGGTGTCATTAAAAAACAAATGAAGTTTAATTCTTTCACTAAAGAAGAACTTGAGGAAATACAATCCAAGTTAGGAACTGACCATTATGTTGAAGAACACGTTATTACACACATTGATAATCCTGCAGGACGTATTAAATTTAAAGATATTCGCAAGTTAAGTATCGGAATTTCTAAGAAGGATATTATGAGTTATCGTTGCAAAAAGAAGAGTGCGTTTTACAACTGTTTTGTCGTGATACTTCGTATGAAAGTTGATAATATGTTTAAAGAATTCCATGTTAAGGTTTTTAATACAGGAAAACTTGAACTCCCAGGAATACAAAATGAAAAAATATTTGAATTAATTTTAGAGGAAGTGCTAAAAACATTACAACCATATATTACAGATAAGTTAAGTTATAAACCAGATAGTAATGAAACAGTATTAATTAACTCTAATTTTAATTGCGGGTTCTTTATTAATCGTGAAGCATTTTATGACATTTTAAAATTTAAATATAATATTCAGTCTATCTATGACCCTTGCTCATATCCTGGAATTCAATGTAAGTTTTATTATAATCCAGATGTTGGTATTCAAAATGGGTCTCAGATTTCTGCAGAAAATAAACATTTATATAAAAATATAATTCAAGTATCCTTTATGATTTTTAGAACAGGAAGCGTATTAATTGTTGGAAAATGTGATGAAAATGTTCTTATTGTAATTTATGATTTCCTTAAGATTATTCTTAATATTGAATTTAAATCAATTTGCCAAAAATATTCTTCTGCTAATGAAAACCAAAAATCTTCAAAAGATAAACCTAAAAAAGTAAGACGACGTAATATCACAATTGAAACATCTACCTAAGAAATAAACCACGCTATAAATTTTTCTGGTTTTTCAAGTAATTTATTTTTATAATCCTCTGATAAAAAGTTATTATTAATATTTTTTATTATTTGTGGATTTTTTACTATTTTTTTTATTAATAAAATACATATTTCATATAATTCATTTGCTTTTTGTGTATTATAAAATAAATTTTCGATTATATTATTTAAATCATGTATAAAAGATTTATTACTTAAATTATTTAATTTTTTATACAATTCCTCAAGTAAATTAAGGTTTGTATTGTTCGTTAAATCATCATTTATTAATTTTAATAATAATGTTTTATATATTTCAATATAGCAATTAATAACCGTTAATTTTAATTTTGTATAATCTGAAATTTCTTCATTATTTTTTCTTAATTCCGAATTAATATCAAAAATAGTTTTTTTATAAACATAAGTACTAGCATCTCGTGAACTTAGTTGTAAAAACATTTTTTCATCTTCTGTTATTTGACCTACAAACTCGACATAAAAATAAAAAGATTTTTGACAATTAAAATATGTTACATCTAGATTTTTTGTATAAAGTAAAATAAAATTAAAGACATTTAATATTGTGTCTAGACCTCTAATTATAATAAATTTTGAAAAACTTGAATTTCTTAGTTTTATATTTTCAACAATAAATTTAAAATACTCTAATATTAATCCTGAAATTTTTTCAATAACATCTCCAATTTCTGGTTCTAATTCCTTTTTAAAATTTTCAGAATTATGTAAAGAATATTTCATTTCCTGATTTACAATATTTTTCATTTATATTTATTGTTTAAAATTATTTAAATTAAAATACTTTTAATATATAAGTATTTAAAGACTTTAAGTATAAAATTATATAATATGTCTGAATTAACTAAGCCAGTACAAAAGACTGACCTTTCAACTGCATCTGCTCCTCAAAATTACAGAATGCCTTCTGAACCCACCTTAAAACACGCTGCTAAACTTGCTATTGTTGATGATAAGCCTATCATGTTGGATTATTGGGCTCCTTCTCTTGATAAAAAGGCTCTTGTTGGTGCTAGAGAGAATGGTGAAAAACTACTAGTACGCTCTGAGGAAGAGTATACGAGTAGTATTCAGAAGTTTTACAAGTCTGGACCTGAGTACATTATCATTACAGAAAATTCTATCTATATTGTTGATAGCGGCATTCCTACCAGAAAAATTTCATAAATAAATTTCTTAAATATATTTATATTATAAACAACTTAAAGAGTATAATATAAATAATGAATAGAATGGAAGACGAATCTCACATTCCAGATGTTGAAACTGTTTATGTTATCTATAAAATTTATCCTAAAAATGCAGAATTAAATTTTTGTTATATTGGTCATACAACTAATTTTAAGGATAGAAAAAGACAGCATATTAGAAATACAAAAAACGAATTTGATAAGCATTACAACTTAAAACAATATAAAATTATACGTGAAAATGGAGGTTGGGATGAATGGGAAATGGTAGAAATTGAAAAATTTAATTGTAAAACGAAATTAGAAGCAAGAATGAGAGAACAAGAACTTATCGAACAACATAGTGCAAACTTAAATTCTTGTAAAGCATATATTACAGAAGATGAACGAAAGTCAACAAAAAATGCTATTACAGAAAAATACAGAGAAGAAAATAAAGAAAAAGTTAGAGAACAAGAGAAAAAATATAAGGAAGAACATAAAGATATTATTGCTGAACAAATGAAAAAGTATAGATCTGAAAATAAAGAAGAAATTTATGAGAAAACAAAAGAATATAGAGAGAAAAATAAAGAAAAATACCAAGAATGGAAAAAAAATTGGACAGAAAATAACAAAGAAATTTTGAAGGAAAAGAGAAAACTAAAAAATCAAGAATTAAAAGCTGAAAAATTAAAACAAAAAGCATTATTAGAACAAACGCCAGAATGGCAAGAAAAACAAAAACAAATTGAAAAAGAAAAAAGAGATAAATATAACGAAGACAGAAGACTTAAGAGATTACAAGAAAAATAAAACTATCAAAAATAACAATATTAAAATGTATTTACATAAGTAATCAATTTTTTTTAAATATAAAATTGATTTTTTTAATAACATTTAATAATATTTCAAATACTATTAAATGTCAACTGCTGAAGATGTCTTTTATTTATACGAACGCAATTCTCTCTACTATCATACGTCTAGTCTAAATTGTCATATTAAACAACCAGTTTTACCATTTACAATTGGAGACCAAGACGCACCATGTAATATTAAATATAAATGTTATATTCGTCCAGGCGATGAATGTCCTATTTGTTGTGAAGAAATTTTAACAAAATCATCCGCATTTATAACTCAATGTGGTCATCATTATCACAAGAAGTGTATATTAAAATATATGGAAACAAAATGGGTGTCAACTAGTTTTACATCGGCTGCTAGATGTCCGATGTGTAGATGCTCATTAGGTAACCCAGAATTTGTTAAAAGATATCGTGCAAACTATTTCTCTATAAATTATAAAAATGATAATGAATTAGATAAATTAGAAGACTTTTGGATTTCTTGTGAATATAAACTTCCTTTATTTTGTAGTAATGGTTATGACCACTATTTAGGAATTGATAAAAAATGCTTTTGTTGCGAAGTATATAGAGAGAAAGGAGAATTTATATATGAAATTAGTTAAAATATTCAGCCATTTATTGACTGAATTTTGAAATCATTTTTTTATTTATTCACAACATCTAGTGTAACTTTATAGTATTTGTAATAAGTTATAAATCCTAATGTATTCCATAAATATATTTACATATTTAAGTTTTTAATTATTTATTTAGTATATATAAATGTCAGGACGTTTCGGAAATGGAAGTAATTCAAATGGACAATTTTGGTATGGAAGTAGTACAAATTTTCCTGGTTTCTTATATAAAAAAAATGTAGGTGTTGGCGGAAGACGCTCAACTAAATTTAATCCTGGTGGAAATATATCTTGTAACAGTACGACATATTTGTATAATAAATATAAACCAGGTTCAGGTGGTGTAGGCGCATCAAGTACTGCGAACAGAAGAGCTAAAAATAGATTAGCAACTGTTTGTGGTGGAGAGAATAGTCAATGTGGACCATTTTATCAGTATTTAGGAAGATATAACAATTATACTGAAAATCCTAATGGATATTTCCCATATCCACCAAATCAGTATCAAGGTAAGCCTCTTATTACATTTATCTCTCCAGCTACAAACTATCCAATCTAAATTAAAGAAACATAAAATGAATTGGTTTAATATTCTTTACCTGCATTGAAAATAAAACAAGAATTTTATTTGAACAAAATGTAACTTCGCTTTAAGGTCTAGAAACAAATCCAGTCATATGTTGCGAAGGATTAATAAATTTGCCTGTTGTAATAGGAGCTGGTGGGAAATATGGTCTGTAATAATGGTTGTCATATTTAACATTTGCGTCATAAAAACCAACACCAGGTGGTGCATTATAAGAGTAATTATAGTTAGTAGTTGGTCTAAATCCGGCACTAACAGGTGTTTGAGCTGGGTTGATATTTAAGAAAACCATATTAGCATAACTCTTTTTAACTTGATTCGGATTTTGGTTACATTGAGTGGCATAATTATACCAATAATTACGTGTAACACCAATACTAGGAGATGTTCCACTTTTCATTGGTCCAGAAAATGTGTGTGCGTCGATATTATTAATATAAGACTTGATGCTTCTAATTCTATGAGGTCTACCTGCCATTTATATACATATGTAATTAAAAAATATTTCAAGATTAAATTCTAAATATAATTAAGTATTTAAAAATACATAATTATAAAATGCTTCCAATGAGATTCGAACTCATTATCTCCAGTTTACAAGACTGGTGCCTCACCATTATGGCCCTAGAAGCATAAATACGGCCACCGGGAATCGAACCCGGACCTTCTGCTTGGACAGCAGGCATTCTGCTTGTCAAGCAGACATTCTACCACTTGACCATGACCGCAGTAGTGGCAGGGAAAGGGACTTATCAATAATGCCAAAAGAAATAACTTTAAAACGTAAGTTTGGTGGTTGTTTACACAGTCATATAAACAACACTTAATAATTTGCCTAAAATTTATAATCACTATAAACTACACATAAAAAGGCGCTCAAACTCCAAATTTAATATGTCATACGACATAAAATTATGTGAACATTTATACGCTCAAACATTTTACGGAGGACGCAATACCTTACACTACTACTCTTCATAAAATCCATACAAAACGATAAAAAACGATGCATCAAATTTTTAAAAGGCAAATTATTCTGACTGAAAACAGAACTCGTCCGGGGAACTCCTAATAAGCATATAATATGCGCGCATATTCCTAGAATTATACACTTAAC
>Ga0247841_10011477_pt1 | contig 11777 bp, 14 predicted proteins | sample LaCruzMarch2015__2_FD_192410 | JGI IMG/M metagenome (GOLD analysis project Ga0247841, IMG submission 192410) | Freshwater microbial communities from meromictic Lake La Cruz, Castile-La Mancha, Spain - LaCruzMarch2015_18m | ecosystem: Environmental > Aquatic > Freshwater > Lake | place: Spain...
ATAAAGACTAGAGATGACGCCATAGTGTTTGTTCAAAGGTGTTTTAAAAAGCGACACAAAAGCATTGAAAACGACGAGGCCGGTTTATTGTTGGATATTGTGGGTTATGACAGGGGTATATTAATTTCAGAAATCGACAAATTTTGTGTTAATTGTTCTGATTTGATTACTTCCAACTTTATTATAGAGAATGCATTTGCTTTTAATAGCGAAATCCCTCTTTATCAACTCTCTAACAGTTTAGACAATGGTTCTTACGATGAATGTGTAGATATAATAAGCGGATTAATTGAAAACGAGATTCATCCTATTCTGTTGGCTGAAGTTATAGCTAAAAAGGCCAGATGGAGACTTGCTGCTATTTCATGTTGGAGTAAGGGTATGTCATGGCAGGGAATTACTAATAAATTGATGGCAATGGGTCAATTCCCTTCATTTATATGGCATCATCCCGATTTAAAAGATAAGAAGGAAATAGCAGAAAAATATAAGGGTGAAGAAGGGATGCTAGCATATTTGGTTGGTCAGAAGGGTATTCCTAGAAAATATATCGGAACACTAGATGGTAAGTCTGAGCGAATACCTTTTGAATTTCAGGCAGAACAAACAGTAAGCTATTTAAAACGGGTTATTAAAGATCAACCATACACAAATATCGGTTTTCGCAACAAAATATTAACTAATGCTCTTGACGCCTATTTGTATGTTCAAGGCAAAATGGTTGATGTTAGGGAAGAAAATGCAGAAACACTATACTTAATGGCAAGGAGATTAATATGAAATGTTCGAAATGCGGCGGACACATGGTTAAAGTATGCGATCCCATTACAAAGCAATGTTGGTGGGAATGTCAAGATTGCGGACACAGAAAGTAATTAAGAGCTAGAACTAGAAGAGTTAATGTCAAATAATGTTTTAGCTTTAATAGGCTTATTCATGACATTAAGCAATTCGTAATCTATTGGCTGGTCGTTATTAAGCCATTCTTCTATTTTAGCTAATATTTCTCTATTGGTTAAGTCAACGCTTTCATTGAAATGGGTTAATACGTGGCTGTGTCTATCTGGTATATTAAGTCTAAGCCACTCGATTGTAATAACCGGAGACTTGTGAAATGACAAAATCCCGAATTTATGGTGAAATGGGCACAAACTGATACCGTTACTAATATCCCATTTTAAAGGATTAGATTTCATATACCTAGTGTTTAAATGATGAGCATCTACTTTGTTAATAGGATTACCAGACTCTCCTATTTCGCCTATTTTTTTGCCACAATATTCGCAAGACTTATTGGCCCTAGCTCTTACCTTTTCGCTCCATATTTTAAATAGTCGCCGGTTAATTCTAGGAATGGGGGTCAACTTGATTTTTTTAGTTTTAGATTTCATAGTGGTATTATACAGGAAAAATCATAACAAATAGTGAAATATATAGATAATTATGAATATTTCAGAAGTAATGCCAATCCTTAAAATGCAGTTCAGTTTTGGTCGAACCATAACCGGCAGATCAATTACAGAACATGCAGTAAGTATTGTTAAATCTAGCATGGATGATGCAAATAATCAACAAAGCGATGCCATTCAATGTAAAAATTGTTGTATAATAATATCAAGTCTATTAGCGCCCTCAGGATGTCAAAACTGTGGGTCGAAGGATATGGACTTAAATATTAAACAGGAGATATAAAATGAGCGAAGAAACAGCAAGTGAAATAGAAAATAGTTTTTGGGCCAATCTTAAGGGCATCAAGCTTCCTAAAAACGCAACAATTGATGTAAAGAGTGCTAAAAACGCTAAAACTGTCCCGACCCCTAATTATAATACAGAAAAGCTACTTTCATCTCTATATGATTCTAGAGATGGACTAATTGATTTATTTAAAGAGGCTGGTATTGAATCCAAATTCGCTTCTTCTTTAACTAGCAACATTAATAAGTTAGGTGCATGTATTCAGCAAGTGGGGGGGGAAGTAGAAGCCTTTGATCCATTTGCCCATATATCTGCATTGCGTCCTCCCAATTTAATGAAAAACGCCAAGAGAATAATCGAGAATACTAAAGAGGCTTATTCCTTGGGATCTATTTCCGATTTTGATACCGAAGATGAAGGGCGAACAATTAAGCTTACATTTAACGGACAGAGCGGCAATATTAAATATAGCGCAACCGGCAAAATAAGCACTTCTAAAACATGGACCGGTAATGAAGTGTTAGAATATATATACACACCAGGTGAAGGAAGATTGTCTGTAAAAGCCATGGATGATAATGGGGAATGGGTTGACAAAAGCGCCAATTATAAGATTGCATGGGATTTATTTGAAGGCGATGCAAATGATTTAGAAGGAAAAGCGAGCGAAACATTAGAAATAAAAGAGGAAGATATTATTCTGGGTAGGAATAATAAAGAGCAAATGATTGATGATTTTCCTATAAGTCAAAAATAGACAAAGGGAAAATAACGATAAGGGGAGAAGTAAATAATAGTTATGAATAAGATCACTACTAACAGAGATGTTCAGCGAGCCACCTTTGTAGAGAGCTTATATACTTCTCTTAAGAAGCAAGCAGTTAAAGCTATCCAAGACTATAAACATTTTGTTGTAACAGCTAATAGTTATCTACAAGATGGACTAGATGAGACAGAATGCGTAGAATTATTAATGGTTGATGGTTTATCAAGAGATGCAGCAGAGAGTTATGTAGCGATGGCCCAAGCTAATGAAACAAGTGATGGTTTGACAGAATACAGCTTTCAAGTAGAGGATGAGTCGGGTAAAATTTATTCCTCTTATGATTTAGGTAAGGTTGTTCGAGCCTCTAATGATGAAGAGGCATGGGAAAAGGCCGAAGAGATGATAAATTCCGATTCACTCGTAGAATCCCCAACAATTCTCTCGGTAACTAAAACCCATGATGCCTAAAAAACCCAAAATTTCTTCTACCGCTCTTACCTTATTAACTTTACTTCATAATGTTAATGATCTTATAGTCGTTTCCAGTGACAGAACTAATGCTAGAGATGTTATGAAGGCATTAAGAGTTTATGCCCATGGTAAAAGCTTTCCGCTATCTGATGAAAAAATAGATAACTTCAACGCTGTTTTAATTGATAGCAAGCCCTTCACACTAACTTCATTACTTCAAGACATTGCTCATGATGTAATGGCGTCTGACTACACAATGCAAAAAAAGAATAATCCAAAGAAAATTCTTGTATAATATCAATGTGGTTGTATACTAAACATGGAGTTTAAAATGCCTGAAGATCAAACATCTGTTGAAGTTATTAATCCCCCCGAAATGATTCCTTTTAAAGTTGAAATGGCTAACAGCGTTGAATCAATGTTAGCCCAATTGATAGATCTTAACGATCAAGACATTAGACATGAACCGACCTGCCCCATTTGTTCTTCCCCTGATAGAAAAGAATACGAGGACGCCTTTAAAGTAAGTCAAAGCGAAATGGATGTTAAAAAGCTTTATAAGGATAAAACCACTAAAGTTATTTCTGTAGATCTTATTAGAAATCATATGAAGCAGCATTATGATAAGGGCGGTAAAGAGATACAGAAGCGAGAATATATCAATAAGCTTAAGCGACTTGCTACCAGTTCTAATCTAACCACCATTGATAAAATAGGAGTAGGTATTGCGGCTTTATTTGAAAGAATGGTCGGAATTAATAGCATTGTGCCTGATACAGAAACCAGTATTGTTGAAGTAGAAAGAACCAAGAGTGCTGAAACAGTTAAAATAACCGGTGCCCTAAACAATCTATTGAAATTACAGGCAATGATTTTAGGTGAAATGAAAGATTCTGGCGAAGTAATATCTATACCCCGTCAAGCCTTTGTTAATATTTTCAATCAAGCACTAATTGAGGCCCGAACCGATGATCAAAAACAAGTGATTAGAAACATACTTGATAAACTGTCCAATATTAATAAAACCATGCAATGATCTTGATAATAGCAAAAATGGTTGTATAATAATTCAATGAGTACGAAAATTGATAAGACTATAGAGTTACTTGCCGAAAACATGACCGCAAATGATCTTTGGAACGATACTATAGACCAAAGACCATCCTTTATGTTCTTTAATGATAATCAGGAGCATAAACTCAGATTCTTGGGGCCATTTGTTCAAGCCGAAAGATTTTATGTCCCCACCTTTGCTTTGGATTTTCATGAGCAGGATCGTATTACACAAAAAGACTATATTAACGGCAATACCCCCTTGTTTAAAGAGATTTTCAACAATGCCCAAGATGCAGTAATGAAGAAGATGGAATTGTATTGTCCAAGGGTAGTTAATGTAGATTCAGTTAACTTTTTGAATAAACTTAACGAGGCTATTATGGCTTTGGGGGGAAAGGTCAACGATGAAGGGGGCGAAATTCCTTTTGGTTTGTTGCCTCCACCCCCCAGAGATTCAAGAAGGTCACAACCACGGACTCATGATGCCAGAGACCGTCGCCATGCCGCAGAACTTATGGGATATAAGTCATTAATTCATTTTTTAAATCTCGCAATGTCTGGCAAAAGATGGCAGAATTGCAGGTTAATTAACGCTTTTTCAGAGGCAGACAAAACAATTAGAATATGTGCTGTCGCCGGCAATTTAAGCAATTCAATAGGGACTGCTGTAATGAAACACACTAGCAAGTATCATGTAGAATATAAAGACGTTAAACTTAGTGGAATATTTGGGCATGATCTTACTATAAGTAAAAGCGGGCATGGCAAAACAAGTACGCATGAAGTTCGTTTATCTAAAGAGCCAAGTTATTTGAAAGAGGAAGATATTCGATTTATTTTAAATAGGGGATTAATTGATATTCCTGAGTTTTTGAAACAAGACTCTCCTACTCGTCATTATATTTATCGCTCTATTACTAACTATAAAATGCCTGATGAACTCTGCGCCTTTATTTTGGAAGACGTTAAGCGTTATGGGGCTACAAAAGAGTCGGAATGCATACATGAACAATTTGGTGATCTTCCAGAAAGCGCCTTGGAAGAAACAAATGGCTTTGAATGTTTCGATATAGATGTATAATAAACAGGAGATAAAAATGATAAAAGAAGTTAAGACATATGTTGATGAAAAGGGTCGGGAAGTTCATGTATTGTTCAATGTTGATGAGAATTTGGAAACCAGCAAGGATTTAACAACCGTACTCTGTAAGGGGTCGTTTGCGGTTATGAGTAATATGGGTCCGATGAGAATGTCCATTGATTTCCCTGAAAAATATAGTGTTAATCAATGTTTCGAGGAATTTGATAAATTTGCCCAAGAAGTAATTGATGAAAAGCAGAAAGAAATTCAAGAACAGAGCAAGATAGCAGTTCCTAATAAGAAGGGCGGAATAATCATACCTTGAAAAAATTCGTAAGATTAGATTATCCAGTTATGTCTTCTACCTCTACTACAATTGAGGTTGATATTCCAGATAATGAAGATCCACAAGATTGGTTATATAACAATTTAGAGAGGTTAATTGAAGAACAGCCAGATGCGGATGATTGGAGTTATGATACTAGTGCAATAGAGCTAGGATACGCTACAGGCAAGTTTGTAGAAGGAGAATAATTATGAAGGCATTATCTTTTTCCGATATATTAATAGTTCCTCAGTATTCAGAAGTCGAATCTAGGTCAGATGTACTTGTTTCTGCTGATCTACATAATGATTTAGTCGTAGGTCTTCCTGTTATTTCAGCTAATATGAAACACATTACTGGCCCCAAGATGGCTATGGGTATGAGAGAGTGCGGGGGTCTAGGGATATTACATCGATATAATACAATAGAAGATGCGGTAAGTGAATTTAAATCAGTTACATGTCAGTGCGGCGTTTCTATCGGAGTTAAAGAGTTAGATAAAGAGCGTTTTGATAGTTTACATGTTGCTGGAGCACGAATATTCTGTATTGATGTAGCTCATGGACATCATGTTTTGGTTAAAAAGATGCTCAAATGGTTAAAAGACAGCGGAACAAAAGACCAGATTATTATTGCGGGGAATATAGCAACAAAAGAAGCCGCCCTTGATCTACAGGAGTGGGGAGCAGACATATTAAAGGTAGGAATCGGCCCTGGAAAAATCTGTGTTACTAGAAGAAATGTTGGGGTTGGCGTTCCTCAATTTTCAGCAATTATGGATGTCGCCAGTGTTTCTAAGGTTCCTATTATTTCAGACGGCGGTATTAATTATTCAGGCGATGTATCAAAGGCCCTAATATATGCAGACGCCGTTATGGTTGGGAATTATATCGCTGGAACCACAGAAACTCCCGGCAAAGTATATAGAGATGAAAATAACACCTTTTATAAAGTATATGGAGGAAGTTCGGCGGGTGAAAATAAAAATGCCAATGGACAAAAAGTAGAGTTTGTCGAGGGCATTATGAAAACCGTTAAATTCCAAGGACATGTAAAGTATTTGCTTAAAGAGATCAAACATGGCTTACAATCTGCCTTCTCTTATAGCGGGGCATCTAATCTTAAGGAATTTCAGGCAAAAGTAAAATGGGTCGAAATATCAGAAGGCAGTAGAATAGAAAGTAAAATATGATAAATCGTTTATTGGGACTTAGTTGTTATCTTAGCGGAAGTATTGATTTCTCCCCAGATAAAGGAGTGGGTTGGCGAGATGATATAACCCCCTTTCTTGTCCAAAAGAATATAAAAGTACTTAATCCATTACACCATTCTCGTACTTTTCATGGAATGGGAAATATAGATACGGTTAAACGTCCTTATATGGCTAAATTACTTCAAGAAGGTAATTATGCCGAACTTCAAAACGAAATGCGAGTATTAAATCATTTGGATCTTCGTTGTATTGATCTTAGTTCGTTTATGATTGTTAATTATGATACTAGTATTCATGTTTGCGGGACAGTAGAAGAAATATCAATCTGTAATAAGCAGCAAAAACCTATTCTTTTAATGTGTAAGAATGGCAAAAAGAAACTTCCGTCATGGTTGTATGGGAGATTGCCTTATGAACACTTTTTTGAAACATGGGGTGAGCTTAAAGAGTATTTGACTAATATAGATAGTAGTTCCACATATGAATTTAGTAAGGCGGATAAGAAAAGATGGTTGTTTTGGTCAGGTTCTCAACACGAAGCCAATAATTTTTCCAATCAGCTTGTTATAATCGAAAGCCCTTACGCTGGGGATCGAGCGACTAATACTCTTTATGCCCAAAGATGTATGAAAGATAGTCTGTTGAAAGGTGAAGCGCCCTTTTTATCCCATCTTTTATATACTCAGTGCCTTGAAGATAGCGTTAAAGAAGATAGGAAGATGGGTTTAGAGGCAGGTTGGGCTTGGATAAAGAATTCAAATAAAACCGTTGTATATCAAGATTATGGTATTTCTAGTGGTATGGAGGGCGGTATTAAAATCGCCCAAGAACTTAACCACCCCATAGAATATAGAAACATTGGTAAAAATGATTGATACAATAATCAACGATAAATGGGAAAATGCTATGCCATTAATTCCCGATAACTCTGTGGATCTGATTATTACTAGTCCTCCATATAATGTCTCTTTGGGCGATAATAAATTTCGAGATTCAGATAAGGGTTATGACTCCTATGAAGATAATATGCCTTATAACGATTATCTTGACTGGATGGACAAGCTTTTTAAAGAGTGTTATCGAGTATTAAGGCCCGGCGGAAGAATATGTGTAAATATCGGAGATGGAAGTAATGGTAAAATTCCTACACATGCCGATTTTACTGTAAGGATGAGAGATAAGCATAATTTCTTAATGATGACCACAATTATATGGAATAAGGGGCAGATAGGGAGTAGATTGGCTTGGGGGTCTTGGAAATCGCCTAGTCAACCCAGTTTTCCTACCCCTTTTGAATTCATTATAGTAATGGCTAAAGAGACTTTAAAGCATGAGGGGTCTAAAGATAAGATATCCATTACCGCAGAGGATTTTAAGGCTAATTCTGTGGCTTTGTGGACCTTTCCGCCTGATACTAGAATGATGAAGAAGTTTAATCATCCTGCGACATTCCCAGAAGAGTTGCCCAAAAGGTTAATTCAGCATCTTAGTTATGAAAACGATGTAATATTGGACCCTTTTTCTGGTGCTGGAACCACTTGTTATACCGCCAAGTCACTAAATCGTCATTATATAGGCATTGAGATGTCTAAAAACTATTATGATACCAGTATTTCGAGATTAGAGGGAACACCAATTTCTTTTACGAATAAAGTTACCAATCAGACAACAATACCTGATTGGGAGCTTGAAATTGAAACCGAACCGTAATTTTGGTTGCGAATTCGAATATTCTACAGAATATAATGATTTTAAGCCTATTGTGTCCTCAATAATTGATAGAATCTATGGTCGTAATAAGGTAAAAGCTAGACCTGAATGGCGCAAATCCTCTCACAATTATGTTAAATGGGACATAAAAACCGATAGTTCTACTTTAATTGAGATGTGTACGCCAATATCTAACTTTCATGACATAAAGAAGATTTGTGGCGTCATTGAGTCATTAGGTAAAAACAAGAAGATTAAAATCACCAATAATGACTCTTTTCATATACATGTCGATGCCAATGATATAGAAAAAGAGAAAATACTGATATTATGGCTCAAATATGAAAAAATGATCTTCTATTTATTCCCGCCTCATAGAAGAAATAACAATCAATATTGTATGCCTTCTTCTAATAGACGGGGCAAAAAGATAGTGGCCAATATCTTTAAAGAGGCCATGGAGTCAACTCTAGAACATCATAGCGCTATTAGTTTTTATTTTTATCAGAAGAACAGTAAAAATATCAAAAGAAAATGTCGCAAAACGGTTGAATTTCGATTAGGAGAGGGAACTACTAATCCTGAATTTGTAAGAAATTGGATATTGTTTTTACTTTATTTTATGGAAAGATGTAAAAAGGTTAAAAATCCACTAAATGACATATGTGAACAAACCATTAAACCTTCTCATGGAACATTACAGGATATGATTGCCGATTTAAAGATAAAAGATGTAAGACTAATTGAATGGATAAATAAGAGGTTTAACAAGTTTTTTAAGATATAAATTTTGTAAATTCGTCTTCGTTTGCAGATGGTTCCGTTTCTATTCTATCAATTTCATCCATTAGTTTAATCATATTTTTCTTATTTTCCGATGACATGTTGGGATTGTTTTCTATAAGCGATACGAATTTAAGGGCAAGGCTTTCATTATACCCAATAAGATCATAATGTCTAATAACGAATTGGGGGCTTATATTTTGATGAGCGACCATGGCCTCAATAACTTCTTTATCTATCTCCATGGGCATTTGTTCTATGAATTCTTCTGCGCTAGTATTCCAAACATTTCTATGATACATTAGGGTAGATATATCCATGGCATAATGATATTTTTTGATAAATTCTTCACTAACGGGTTGGAATGCTGATATAAATGCCCAATTAGCATCAAGTGGGTGATTTAGAATGCGTTCATCCGCAATCGCTTTTTCAATCATTTCTTCGGGAACTTGTTGAAATTCCAGTAACCGTTCCATTTCAAATTTGCTTTCGAATTCTTGTATAAATTCTTTAGATAAATGGTGTCTAGTTAAAATTGCTGTCCAGTCTTCGTTACTAAAATCATCCTTGCACATTCTAAGGGCGTTTTCGGATATATATGGACTAGAAGCTATTGCGCTATAATGATCTTTTCCAAAATAGTGTTTATTATTTTTGATCCATTCATCGGGTACTTTTTGATGAGCCAACAGTTCTCTAAGATTTTTTATATAGCCCTTTTTTAGAAGATACATGGTGAGATCTTCTGATAACCTATAATCCCTTGTTATTGCGACCCATTTTCCATCCGAAACACTGTTTAGCATCTTTATTATTTGTTCGTCTGTGGGGTTAACTTTGTCCAAATAACCATATTCTCCCATTGTTACTACTAATTCAGATCTAATATTTTTAGGTATTGCTTCTTGACTCGTTTTATACCAATTATTACCTTTACTTAAAATATCTCTTATTATTGATTCATTTATATTGATGTCATTATTTAGGCTTCTAGTAGTATCAAACTCTTGTTGTAATAAGCTATAATCTTCTGAAGAAATATTATAGTATTCCATATACCAGTCTTTTGTTCCATCGTCAGGTCTTCCAAGATATTTATCAAAGCGTGTTAATATAAATTGCAACTTGGGTATTCTGGGACAATTGGGGTGATGAGCAGCTAATACGGAAACACTGTCGTCAGTTATCCCTATCCCCAATCCTATTTCTAATGCTTCGGGAGGGCAATTGGGATTTTGAATCGCTGTTTTTGTTAAATAGTCTTCATTTTTGTTGTGTTGAACCTGTTCCATCAATACATCTGGAGGGCAATAAGGGTTGGAAAGAACTAAGGCCATATACCTCTCATCTAAATAGTTTCTACCATTCCGTTTAAGGTGTTCATATAACTCTTTTAGAGATTCAGGCGAGTTCAAGTTTTTTATATCCTTCCACTCATCCTTCCACTGGCTTGTTTTATACCAATTATTACCTTTACCCACCATTTTCCGTAATTCATTAAGATCTTTGTCTTCTTCTTCTTTGTCATCATATTCAATTACATGTTTGCTTGGGTCTTCTTTTATTATCTTGCCGGTTGCTTGCATCCATTTAACTTTAGCACCGGGCGGACACTTGGGATTCAGTATAATCGACTTTGAAAGCCAATCATTTTCGCCTTTTTCTAATATTGTTGTCAAGATATCAGTTGGGCAATTAGGATTCTGACTGGCAGATTCAGCAAAATAAGGGGCGTAACTCAAAACGGTCTGCTTTAATGTTTCTTGGGGGCACACTGGATTAGCGATGGCAATTAAACCCAAAACATTGTATTTATCATAGTCGCTTTCTTCTACTACTTTTGCCAATACTTCGGGAGGACAATTATGATGTCTAAGGGCTAATCTGAAATAATAATCATCTTTTCTATAGCCAGCTTCTTCTCTTTCGACTATCATTTGTAATACATCTGAAGGGCAGCTATCATTTTCAACCGCATTTCGAACAATCCAATTATCTTCTTCTAAATTTCCTATTATTTTTCTTAATACATCGGTTGGGCAATTAGGATTCCATGCTGCATATTGGCGTTGTAAACTGGGGCTATTGTCGTGTTCCAATATTTCTCTTAAAATATTGGGATCTTTAAGCAAACTAATTTCGTCTACAGTATAATTGTCCCAGTGTTTAGATGCTTTAACTATTCTATTGCTTTTGGCTTTGATAAGGCTTTTTAATCGCTCTTCTATCAATTGGGAGTTGTTTTGATATAACTGGGCATCTTCTGGGCTCCACTTATGATTGCCCTTTTTGATTTTATTGATTAATTGATCAATTTGAGACAATTCTTCTCTGGAAATCATTTTATTAAGGGTTATTTTAAAAAGATTCATATAATATAATACAAGAAAAGAGGCTTTAAACCCTATATGATTTTAACTAACGCCTTAAGAATGTTTGTGGCTTGTCTAGGGGTTAGCAGATTAACAATTCTACGCTCTTCTTTTATTACTTTTGTTTCCGACCAATCCATATGCCAGTCATGTAATATTTCATGAATTAGAGTAGGCACTAAATCTCTTCTATAGTCTAATGTTATTTCGTGGTTATAGTCTTCGAAATAACCATAAACCCCTCTGGCTATTTTTTTGATATGTATTTTGTGTTTATGGTGTCGTAAATAATATAGTATTTT
>Ga0247841_10011478_pt1 | contig 11775 bp, 9 predicted proteins | sample LaCruzMarch2015__2_FD_192410 | JGI IMG/M metagenome (GOLD analysis project Ga0247841, IMG submission 192410) | Freshwater microbial communities from meromictic Lake La Cruz, Castile-La Mancha, Spain - LaCruzMarch2015_18m | ecosystem: Environmental > Aquatic > Freshwater > Lake | place: Spain...
CTACCCAGCGTCTCGTCGATCCGCTTCATGACCACGTCCCCGGACGGTAGGACTGCCAGGGCCCGGTCAAGCCCCTCAGCCACCGATTCAGGGGAGGGGATGGCCGCAAAAGCCTTCTCCAGTCTTGAGTTCACTTCTGCCTGGGAAGGAATTGCCTGGAGAGCCATGTCGATACGTGCATTGACGCTATCAGCGGACGGCAAAGCCGCAAACGCGTTGTCCAGCCGCAGACGAACGTATTCCTGAGAGGGCATGGCACGAAGGGCCACGTCAAGTCTTTCTGCGACCAGTTCCGGTGAGACGGCTTTGGACAGCGCAGCATCGAGCAGGTCCTTAATAACGTCCCGCGAACCGATGGACCGGAGCAACTCGTCCAGTCTCGCGTTAATCGCCTCCGCAGAAGGTACGGACGCTCGTATCGCCTGGTCCAAGCGGTCGCTTATCTCGTCCCGAGCCGGCATTACGCTGAGAGATCTCTCAACACGATCCATAATTGTCTCCGCCGAGGGCACGGAACCGACCGCTGCATCCACTCTCCTGTTGATCTCCTCCGGCGACGGGATCGCCTTGAGGGCTTCGTCGAGGCGCTCAAGAATCGTTTCGGCAGGCGGCAGAGAGGCTCGTATCGACTCGTCCACGCGGTCCCTGATCTCTCGCTGGGACGGTATTGCGCCGAGTGCGCTCTCCACACGGTTCATCATTGCCTCGGCAGAAGGAATCGCACTAACCGCCGCATCCACCCTCTTGTGGATGTCTTCCGGAGAGGGAAGGGCCCCGAGGGTCTCATCCAGGCGCTGGAGAATCATCTCGGTAGGAGGAAGGGCCGCTTGTATCGCCCGGTCGACCCGCGCGGCTATCTCTTCTTGAGACGGAAGAGAGCGAGACACTGCCTGGTCGATCTGCCAAAACATGGCGTCCCTCGTAGGTACAGCGTCAGAAGCCCTCTTCAGCATTTCCGCCATAAGCTCGTCCCGTGATGGCAGGGCCGTGGAGAGCGCCTGGTCGATCCGCCAGAACACTGCATCCCGCGTAGGCACAGCGTCAGAAGCCCTCTTCAGCATTTCCGCCATAAGCTCGTCTCGTGATGGCAGGGCCGTGGAGAGAGCCTGGTCGATCCGGCAAAACACTGCATCCCTCGTAGGTACAGCGTCAGAAGCCCTTTTCAGCATTTCCGCCATAAGCTCGTCCCGCGATGGCAGGGCCGTGGAGAGAGCCTGGTCGATCCGCCAAAACACTGCATCCCGCGAAGGCAGTTCGACTGAAGTCTTTCGCAGCATTTCCGCGACAATTTCCTCTTTGGACGGCACGGCCGCGGCCAGAGCATGACGGTATTCCTCGGACAAATCGGCCTTGGACGGCAAAGCCCTTTTAACCGCGGTATCGACGCTTTCGGCGAACTCGGCTTTCGCCGGCACTGCCCGGGTGAGGCGATCCTCGAGCAGGGAGGAGACAGTGCTAATGATATCCGCGGCCGAAGGCGCGGTAATAGGCGGAACCGCGATATGAGGAGGTTCTGCCGGAGCAGGTTTGGCCGGTTCGGCAAACTCGATCACTTCTTCCTCGATCACCGGCGGGGCGGCGACTTCGGCAGCGGCTGCCGCGTAGGCATCCATGGACGGCGGCGGTGGCGCGGGAGCGGGACTCACCGGCTCGACCTCAGGCTCCTCAAACGCTAACGACTCGATCTCCGGGGGCTCAATCTTCTCCGTCCGGTCTTCCTCCGGGACCTCCTCCTCCAGACTTATTTCGTCAAAGGAGATGTCCTCGGTCACCTCCAGCATTGGCTCCTCTTCCCTGGCCTCATCGAAGAGCATGGCTTCCGCCGCCTCGCCCTCGAGGGTCATCTCGTCTACCGGCACCTCTCTCTCAAGGGAAAGCTCTTCGTGAAGATCAATGTCATCCAGAGTGATCTCTTCTTCAGCCATCAAATCCCGCGTCTTCTCGTCAGGGTACTTTTCCGTCGGGAATTCCTCGGTGGGGAGTTCTTCGCCGAAGAACTCCTGGGTTGTCATTTCTTCGCCCACCTCATCGAGGGACAACTCCTCTTCGCCTGCTTCATCGAGGGACAATCCTTCTTCGCCTGCCTTTTCTAGAGGGAACTCTTCCGCGGCGCCTGCTTCCAGCGAGAACTCTTCCTCGTACTGATCCCCGACAGCAGCATCCAGAGGGGATTCCAGCATCATATCAGCTTGCTCGGTCTCATCGAGGCTTATTTCTTCAAACTCTTCTTCTTCGGCCGCCTCCTCTATTGCAAGGCTCTCGGCCGGCTCGGTTTCGTCTTCATCCAACCCGGGAAAGTCTTCCTCTCCTGCCTGAACGGCTTCCAGCTCTTCCATCTCGATTTCACGGATCTCAGTATCCTCTTCGAGATCGATGACCTCGACTTCGCTCACAGTGGTGCTCAGGTCGCTCTCCCGGACCAGCGATTCGTCATCCAGAGCGAGGTCCTTGGATGTGACGACCTTTGACGGCTCTCGAACATCGAGGATTTCCCCGATCTCCGTGTCGTCGAGATCCAGTGTGCCGACCTCTTCAGTGTGCGCAGTCTGTTCGGTGTCATAGGAATCCATTTCCAGGCCCAGGTCGTCCACATCCATCTCCAAAGTCACTGAATCCTTTGGCGGCGTGGCCTGGTAATCCATCTCTTTGGTGATGGATGAGAAATCGGGCAAGGGTTCCTGGGACTCGATCTCCTCGGCTTCCTCACGGACTTCTTCCAGGCTCGGAGCGCCGTAGTCCGCCGGGATATCGGATATCAGTTCGATGGTAGGTTCGAAAGTCCCTGAGTCCTGCTCGTCTTCGAGTCCCATGTCCTCCAGGTTCAACCGAACAGTGTCCTCATACGCGTGTTCTCCGCCCACCTCACCTGCCCGGTCCAGTTCCGCCACCAGAGTGCCCGTATCGATCTCAACCGTGTCCCCAACTCCTGTGGAAGTGGTGTCCTCGGCTTCCATAGCCACGTTGGACATGGCCAGCAGCTCCTCGGTCATGTCACCGGAGTCGTCGTCGGCGAAGTCAATAAGGATTTCCTCGTCCTCGTCCTGGACCGTCGTGCTGGGAGCAATACTTAACAAGGATCGGATGGTGTCCCTGAGAGCGGCGCCGTCTATGGGTTTGGCGAGATATCCGTCAGCGCCGGAACTGGTGACCTCGGCGGGGGCAGGACCACCGGGATCGCCGGTCATGAGGATTACCGGCACATCACCGAAATCCTTGTGCCCCTTTATCCCCTTGACCACTTGTTGCACCGCGGCCCATCCAGGGGTATCGGCCAGCACGGAATTGAGTATGATAAGATCGGGCTTTTCGTCTTTTATGGCTTTTTTGAGTTCGCCGGCGCTGGCAACACCCACAAATTCATTGTCTTGGGCCACGAGCAGGCGACTCACGGCTTCCCGGCTGCGGGCGTCCTTGTCTGCCACGACGATCCGGTAGGGCATGGCGACCTCACGATTTTTCTTTAGAAAATACAACAAATTCGACTGAGATGTCAAGTTGTTTCAAGATTGGAGTCAAAAGCTTTTCACCAGGAAAAATCTATGGAAGGAACAATATCCTTGATAGACTGTCTTTGTTTCCATGTCTAACCTTTTAAGATTCGAGCGACATGAAGGTTGCCCTGTCTGAGGAAGCCCGAGACGGCCGTTGCCAGCCCCGTTAGAGTTTCCCTTTATGAGATTCGCGGGGGTCTTGAACCAGTGGTTGCGTGGGCCGCGCGCGGTAGCATGATTTGCGGATTTGTGATAAGGCATAGGGCTCGCCGCATTCGAGAGCGGCGGGTCTTGTTATTTTAAGAAATGACATTAGATTATGACAATAACATATAGGAATAAAAGGTAAACTACTTGACTTAATGACGGTTATGGATTAAGGAATCATCGATGCAAGAAAGGAGATCCAGTTAATGCCCGAGGCTTTTGCCCAAACCTTGCCGGCCCAAGTGGTCAACGACCAAACATGGATGGCGATCATCCTCGGAGCGGGATGGATGGTCAAAGGAGTCATGCTCCTGCTGCTGCTGTTCTCAGTAGTCTGCTGGGGCATCATTCTCACCAAAGCCATCACGCTGTCCAGGGCGAGGAAGGACACGCAACTGTTTTTCGACGCGTTCAGGGAGTCGCGCAAGTTTTCGCTGTTATACGCGGAGGCCAAACAGTTCACATTTAGTCCACTTGCTCAGGTCTTCAAAGCCGGGTACGCGGAACTGACCAGATTGTCGCGAATCCAATCCGCAGGCCAGAAGGACTCGTCCGAGGCTTCCCAGGATCCTGAATACGAGAGGACAGGGATGGACAACGTGACCCGTTCGTTGCAGCAAGCGGTGGCAGCGGAACGGGCAAAATTGGAAAGAGGCGTGAATTTCCTCGCAACCACCGGTTCTTCGGCGCCGTTCATCGGGCTGTTCGGGACCGTGTGGGGGATCATGGAGGCGTTCAGGCGCATAGGGGTCACGAAGAGCGCATCTCTGGCAGTAGTGGCGCCGGGCATCGCGGAAGCGCTCATCGCGACGGCCGCAGGTCTGGCTGCGGCGATCCCCGCTGTCATCTTCTACAACTACTTTCTGGGCCGTATCAACAGCATATCCACCGAAATGGACAACTTCGCGTCCGAACTGATCAACATAATTGAACGAATCTACTGGAAGCGGAAATAGACGCGGCAACGCGACCCGGGAAGGAGCAGTTGATGGCATTTGCAATCCATACCAGCCGCAAAGCCGCGATATCGGACATCAACGTCACACCTCTGGTGGACGTCATGCTCGTATTGCTCATCATCTTCATGATCACTGCGCCGATGATGCAGGAAGGTATCACCGTGGACCTTCCGGAGACCAAAGGGCAATCTCTGGCCAGGGAGCAACAAACGGAAGAGATCGTGATCTCGGTATCGGGGCAGGGAAACATCTTTTTCAACGACGTGCCGGTGAAAGAAGAAAACCTTCCGGCTAAAATTACGGAAGCTACGAAAAGCCGACCCAAAAGTGAGGTGTTCCTCCGCGCGGACAAGACAGTCCAATACGGCACGGTGGCCCGGATCATGGGAGCTCTCATGGGCGCGGGCGTGAAAAACCTTAACTTCATAACGACTCCCACGGAGGAATCGAAGCCGGCACGATGAGCGCCACCCTTTGCAGAGCACCGCACGCAGCGTCCCCGTGGATGCTGTTCGCCTCAGTGTGTCTCCATTGCGTTCTCATCCTCATGGTCGTGGTGCTCTCGTCATCCCTGTGGAAGCCGAAAAGAGCACCCGAAGAAGCGATTAACCGGGTAACGCTCGTGTCCGCTGCCAAGCCCATCACAACGGAGACCATTAGGCACATTCCGTCCGAATTTACGGAGATCCCGGTGGAAGACCTTTCGCCGGTGGAACCCGAGCCGCGCCCAAAGGCTGCTGAACAGGCCAAAGAGACCATCCTGGCCAGGGCCGATGCGCCTGCCGCGCGCACGGTGATTGCTTTGAAGAAGCGTAAGAAGCCCCCGCAGCGAGTGGAAGAGCGCAAACCTGAGCCGGACAAGAAACCAGCGCCCCAAAAGCCCAAAGATGACCCGCAGTCCGTGATTGAGAGAAGTCTGGCCGCTGCCAAGAACAGGTTGGAAGCCAAAAAACCCGAGAGCGCTCCCGCGCGGGCCGGCGGACCCGCGACAGACGAGGAATCCGCCCGGTGGTTCGAGGAAGTGAAGCGGCTTGTGAATTCTCGCTGGTCCGTGTTCGGCGACAACCTGGCGTTGGAACTGGTAACGGTAATAGGGGTGAAGTTAGCGGACGATGGCCGCCTGATTGACGCTTCCATCAGGAAAAGCTCAGGGGACGAGATTTTTGACAGCTCTGCCATGAGAGCAGTCCACGGGGCTGCGCCGTTCCCGTCGATACCTTCACAGGTGCGCGAGAAGATCAAAGCTGCGGGCGGCCTCGCGCTCAAATTTTCGCCCGGGGGTATACAGTGAACCCCAGGAGCGGAACTCATTCGGAATCGTGCCACGTATTGCCCTCACCCCAGCCTTCCCACAAAGGGCGAAAAGGTAGGGCCGGGTTTCAAACTCGCCCCTACACGCTGCAGGCCGTCTACCTCATTCTATTCCTGACCTTTGTTCTCGTGGCCCCGGCCCGCGGGGAGCTGGTCATCCCTTTTGATAACCCGAACCGCGACAAAATGCCCCTGGCGGTTCCGGATTTCGTCTCAGAGGCCCCTGGCGCGCTCAATGGAAGTGCTCTGGCTGGAATCCTGAAAAACGATTTGCACCTGACAGGCCTGTTCAAGATTCTGGACAATGCGTCAGCGCCGTCGCAAGCGGCCGCGGCAGATCCGAATTTTGAAATCTGGTCCCGGGCCGGGGCACAAACCCTCATTTTGGGCAGCTTCCGCACCAGCGGAGATGAGCTTGTTTTCGAGGGCAGACTCTATGACGTGGCCCTGAAGAAGCTGGAGTTGGGGAAACGTTACACTGGCAAGATCCGCGATCACCGTAGAATAATTCATCGATTCGCCGACCGGGTAATGGAAAGACTCACGGGAATTCCAGGCTGTTTCTCGACAAAAATCGCATTCACTGCCGAATCCCAGTCCAGGGAACTCTTCACCATGGATTTCGACGGACACGATCTTCGGCAAATGACCCAGACCCAAACTATCAATCTGTCCCCTGATTGGTCGCCCGACGGCGCCGCTATCATATTCACCTCGTACTTGAATCAAAATCCCGACCTTTGGAAGCTGGATTTGACGACGTTGCAGTATCACGCGTTGTCAACACAGCCTGGTATAAACGCCTCGGCGCGCTATTCCCCGGACGGGCGGCATATTGCATTATCGCTAAGCGCTAAAGGTACACCTAAGATATTTATTATAAGTCCTGAAGGTCACATCATAAAAATGTTGACTAGCGGAAGGGGAAATGATATCTCTCCCACGTGGTCGCCGGACGGAAACACCATCGCCTATACCTCCGATGGGGCTGGTACGCCTCAGATTTACACCATCCCGGTGGGCGGCGGCGCACCTGCACGGTTGACCTTCGGGAGCAACTACAACACCGATCCCAAGTGGTCGCCCCGCGGAGACCTCCTGGCCTTTACTGCCCGGGTCGACGGACGATTTCAGATATGCACTATCGGAACAGACGGCAAGGACCTTCGGGTTTTGACGGACAAGGGCTCCAACCAGGACCCCGCGTGGTCCCCGGACGGCCGGATGATTGTTTTCACGTCGAATCGGACAGGACAGCGCCTCATCCATATCATGGACGCCAACGGAGAGATCCAGGTCCCTGTCTCGCGAGTCCCGGGCAAGACGCCTGCCTGGTCCCGGAATTTAAAATAACAGGCAGGGACGTCCGCGGTGAAAGGAGAGGACATACATGTCATCTCGCCGCCTGATTCTTGCAACCCTAGTTCTGCTCGCACTGGTGCTTGTTTGTGCGGGTTGTTCCAGGAAGGTCGTCAGGCCTGACATGCCTGGGCCTCCGGGCATGGCCGGTCCCTACGGACCGGGCCAGTTGACCGAGCAGTCCCTGCAGATGGTCCAGGCTGAATTGAAGGTCATATACTTCGACTACGACCAGTATGCGCTATCCCCCGAGGCCCAGGCCGCGGCCCAGTACAATGCCGATGTTCTAAAGCGCTCACCCAACGGCAGGATCGTGGCCGAAGGGCACTGCGACGAGCGTGGTACAGCGGAATACAACCTGGCGCTTGGCGACCGGCGCTCACGCTCCGTGTTGGAGTATCTGACCGGGCTCGGGGTCGATCCCCGCCGGCTCTCCATAGTATCCTACGGTTCGGAATTGCCTGTCGATCCGGGTCACAACGAGGCCGCCTGGGCCAAAAACCGGCGAGTCTACCTGAGGGTTTCGCAGTGATGCGCAGCCTGACTTCGCGGATATATGCCACGCGGCTGTATAGCGGCCCGTTCACGTCGCTGTGGCTTCGGTTCGCCGTGGCGGTAATTATCCTGGGTTGTCTTTCCGGCTGCCTCACACGGACAGCGACAGGCCCGCAGCTTCCCTATGTCCAGCCTGCCAACGTGGTGCCACACGCTGACCCTGCGCCGCTACAAGTTGCCTCGCGGATGCAGGAGATCGAGCTGGAGCTTCAACGTCTCAGGGACCAACTGGAGCGGCTCCAGGCTTCCGGCGCGGAAGAAAACGCGATTAGGAACCTGCAGGAACGGGTCTCGTTTATCGAGCGCCAGTTGGGTATGGAAGCCCGGGTTCAAGGTCCCGCGGCGACCGCTCCTGTTCCCTCCTCCGTGCAACCCGGCCAGGGCAGGCCGGACCAACCTCTCCCGGAACATGGCGTGGCCACCGCAGCTCCGGACAACCGGCAGCAGCCTCCCCTGGGGATCCGCAGCACTCCCCTGTCGCCCGAAGAACAGGCCTACAGAGAGGCGTACGCCGCCTTCAGAAGCGGTTCGCTGGACCAGGCGGTTCAGATGTTCGATGATTTCCTGAAAAGGAACCCGAAGAGTGAGTTCGCACCCAGTGCGGTTTACTGGGTGGGAGAGGCCCGATTCGCGCAGGGCCGCTTCGACGAGGCCGTGCTTCAGTTCGACCGGGTGCTAAAGGAGTTTCCCGGGTCGAAAAATGTCATTAACAGCCTTCTGAAGCAGGGGGAATCATTTGAGAAAATGGGCGAAACCCGCTCGGCCCGAGTGATCTTTGAAAAAATCGTCAGCGACTATCCGCACACTGCCCAGGGCCGCCTGGCCAGCGGCAAGCTAAAATCCCTGCCCTTGGAATAAACCCTCTCTACTCCGCTCCCTCCGTCTGATACTGATATCCTTGATTTACAGGCCGATACTGCTGCGGAAGGACACCAGGTCCCTGCTGCTGGTACTGCTGCGGCTGTTGATATTGCTGTTGCGCGCCCTGGTATTGTTGAGGGCCCGCGTATTGCTGGGGCATCTGGTACTGTTGCGCTTGAGGTTGGGGTTGGTACTGTTGGGGCGGGGCAGGATAGGCCTGCTGCTGGGGGTAACCGTATTGTTGCTGTGGAGGGTAATAGTTCATCTGAGGCTGCTGGAACTGCTGGGCGCTGTGAGCTTGCATGGTGGGAACACCCGTGGAGTACTGCGGACCTCCCTGCTGTCCCTGCGCGGCAGCGGGGTCCGCCTGTCCCATCGTGGCAGACTGGGGTGTATAGTACGGGTTGAAGGTGTATGCAGGGTTGCCTGTCCACCATGCCCGCAGATCGCCGACGACCGAGTTGTCAATTGCGTCGGTGGTAGCCGAGCCGCCGAAAAAATAGTCGAAGAAGGCGTATCCGGGCGCGGATACGGCTATGATGGTCACCACCATTGCGAAGAACGCAAGTCTTTTCATGGCGAGGGCCTCCTTGAAATGAGACGGGAAAACTGTAACATGGCCATGATACCGCGCATAAAGCAATCAGTCAAGCGATCAAGTACGAGGCGCTGCTGGAAAAACATTTACACAGCGTTTTGCTGTCAACATTGAGGGATATTCCCGACATTAACCAATGTCAGGCATCTCTGTCATTCGGCTTGTGAGATCGGGGGCTTAGCGGGGTTGCATCAGATCTGATATTGTTGCGTGTCGGGGGCGCGGGTGTGGCCGCAACATTGTCCAGGGAGCGAAGCAGTGGTTGGGCAACAACGGCGAACCGATCTTTGAGAAGCTTGGGAACGCTGCGAAGAGAAGTCTTGACCTTTCCCTGAGGGTCAATGTGCTTTTTTCCGGCGAGGAGTTCAAAGTGCAGATGGGGCCCGGTCGCGTCGCCTGTCATTCCTACATTGCCAATAGTCTTGCCCTGCGCGATCCATGCGCCCTTGCGCACCAGGATCCGAGAGAGGTGTCCGTAACGGCTTTCATGACCATCTTCGTGTTTTATGCACACGAAGTTGCCGTAACCGTTTTGCCATCCGGCAAAGGTCACCACGCCACGGGACACCGACCGTACCGGGGTTCCCTGGGGTGCGCCGTAGTCCACTCCCGCATGGTGGCGGCGGACACGGCGTATGGGGTGAAACCGCATGCCCCAGCGAGAGGTAACATTGAGCGTCTTTAGGGGTGATCGCATGAAGTTCTTTTTCAGTTCAAAACCATTCTCGTCATAGTACTGACCGTTGAACCGGACGGCCGTCTTGGTGCCGGTTTTTCTGCCTTTGTACACCGCACATAGTATCTCGCCGTACCCGGAAGGCCTGTCATCCGCGTATCGCCGCTCAAAGATTACTTGGCACACATCCCCTCGCACCGACTCATACTGAAAATCGATGTCATACCAGAGCACCCGAGCGAGTTCCGAGGCAAGTAGCTTTTCTTCACCTGCTTTGAGCACGGACTCTTCGAGTGTGCCGGTCATCTTGAAGACTATGCTCTCGATCCTGTAGTCCAGAACGACATCTTCCTTCCAGGACCGAAGGCCATCGTTCGAACGGACGCAATGAAAGACCTTATCCGGCGCCAGTTCCAAGGTAGCCTTCAGGAACCTGCCATCCTGATCCACGGTGACATTATATCTGGTTTCTTCCTTCAGCTCTGTATTGCCGTCAAAAGGTATGTTTAACTCTTTCCGGACTACGGCTGCCATGCTCTTGGCCACTTCCGGAACTCCCGATTCGTCTGCCAGGTTCTCTTTCAAGAGTGAGACAAGGGTGTCATCTTTGACGCTGAAATCCCATATCTCCTGCGAACCGGTGGCCGCTGCGGCGGATTTTTCGGCTACGGGCTCTATGGGAGTCGCTACGGCAGGATCTTTAAGGAACGGCGCGGACGGTAGATTGCACGAGACGGGAAAATGCGCGGCAAAACTGGGTGAGAAGTACAGGTAGCTCCCCAGGACAAAACAGATCAACGCGGCCATAACCGCTGCAAATCCTTTCTCCGGGAAGCGCGGCTTGGACGGCGACCTCAACCGCAAGTGCCGATGGTTCAGTCTCACAGCCCTCTTTCCATACCTCCAGGTCCAAACACTAGCATTTATCCTTATGCGAGTCAATTCCTAATTCACAGGATTTTAAGAAATCACTTCGAGTATTTAGCATCGACAGGAACATTTCTTTGAAGGAGGTGTCGGGTACGTTCAGATCATGGGTTATCGGGAATTAGGTTTTAATTAATCACAGGACCGGTGGGGGAACTCCGAAGGGCAAGACGCTTGCCCAGAAAGGGTGTGAGGTCGCCATGAATGCGGACCAAAAATTGTGGCTTGAAGAGAACGCGGTGACCTGTAGGGTGTTCAAAGGCAAATGGAGCATACGCCATTGTCTGAGGATGTACAGTGATATTAAAGAATTGAAGATCGAAATGTCCTCAAGGATCAATGGCAAGGTAACGCGGTATGAATCCGCTTACAATCCCTGTGAGCACTGCAAGGTCCTTACGCGCTACGTGAACGGGCTCTGTCCGGCGGATCAGCCATACGGTCCAACGGGCGAGCCGCCTTACAATGAGGTATGGGCAGTATCACCCGGCGCCTGAGGGGGCAGGAGAAGCAGCATCCGACGCTCAAATCCGCTGAAGGCGGAGCCGCAGGGATTGTGGATTATCTGGAGCCGTGAAGGCCCTTCCGAAACGCTTCCCAAATTTCGGCTACACTGTCCCAGCGGCTGTCAGGGTCTTTTTCCAGGCATCCCAGGATTATGGGCTCGACCCAGTCTGGCACGGCCGGGTTGATTAGCCGCGGCGGGGCAGGGAATATCTTGGTATGCTGAAACTTGTAGTCGTCGAAGGCCGGCCCTTCGAAGGGATACTCTCCCGTCACGATACAGTACATCAGGACCCCTAGTGAATAGACCTCGGCGGCTTTCTCGCG
>Ga0247841_10011479_pt1 | contig 11775 bp, 8 predicted proteins | sample LaCruzMarch2015__2_FD_192410 | JGI IMG/M metagenome (GOLD analysis project Ga0247841, IMG submission 192410) | Freshwater microbial communities from meromictic Lake La Cruz, Castile-La Mancha, Spain - LaCruzMarch2015_18m | ecosystem: Environmental > Aquatic > Freshwater > Lake | place: Spain...
GCAACTTCGCATTCATGAGGGTGTATGACATTTCAGACAAGTCCTCGCCCAAGCTCGTCAAGAGGCTGGAAGTGAAGGGAGACTACAGGGACGCGCGCATGATAGACGGGAAAGTGTATGCGGTGTTCTCAGACTATGCGTCGTATTCTTACCCTGTGCCCATCTACAGGGTGGACGGCAACGACAGGCAGGTGGCGCCTTCGGACATAAAGTACTTCGACTACCCGGACAGCAGCTACAGCTACAATATATTCACAGGAATCGACCTTGATGACCTCTCCAAGGAGGAGAGCAGGAAGGTGGTGCTCATGGGGGCATCGCAGAACCTGTTTGTTTCGCAGGACAACATGTATGTCACATTCACGACATACGACTACTATGACCCGCAGTGGAAGGTCTACAACGAGGTGTTCTCGCCTTACTTCGATGCTGCAACCAAAACGCGCATGGGTGAGATTGATGCGATGAACATATCGAGCTGGAGGAAGGAGAAGCTGAAGTCCGATGAGGCGCTTTACTTCATCCAGAACAGGATATTCAATCCGCTCGACCTCACGGTCGACACCGTGCTTCGCACCGAGCTGACCCGGAAGATCGCTGAAAAGCAGTCGCAGATAAGCGAGCAGCCGAGAAGCGAGGAGAACACCGAGGTGCACAAGTTCGCGCTTGACGGCGCATTCACGTACAAGGGGCAAACAGCAGTGCCAGGGCACGTGCTGAACCAGTTCTCCATGGACGAGTACAGCGGCAACTTCAGGATTGCCACCACATCAGGGCAGACCTGGAGCAGCACCAACCCGTCATCCAACAATGTATATGTAATAGATGAAAGGATGAAGGTGGTTGGAAAGCTCGAAGGGCTTGCGCAGGGAGAATCGATATATTCCGCGCGCTTCATGGGAGAAAGAGCATACCTTGTCACCTTCAAGAAAATCGACCCGCTGTTCGTGATAGACCTATCGGTGCCCACAGACCCGCGTGTGCTTGGGCAGCTGAAAATCCCGGGCTACTCGGATTACCTGCATCCCTATGACGAGACGCACCTGATAGGCTTGGGCAAGGATGCAGCCGCGGCAGAGGGGGAGAACCAGAATTTCGCATGGTACCAGGGCGTGAAGCTCTCGCTATTCGATGTGAGCGATGTTGCTCACCCCAAGGAAGTGGCAAAGTACGAGATAGGCGACAGGGGAACGGATTCCTATGCCCTTCAGGACCACAAGGCATTCCTTTTCTCAAAGGAGAAAGGCCTGTTGGCAATACCAGTGCTCCTGGCAAAGATAGACCAGCTGAAGTACCCGAATGGCGTGGAGCCGAACACATATGGCGACTACCTCTTCCAGGGAGAGTACGTGTTTGACGTGTCTTTGGAGAAGGGATTCACGCTCCGCGGCACAGTGTCGCACACGGACAAGAGCGAGTTTGCCAAGAGCGGATACTACTGGTACAGCGGCTCAAGCGTGAAGCGTGCGCTTTACATGGACAGCACGCTTTACACCGTGTCTGACCTGTATGTCAAGGCAAACGACTTAGGAACGCTCCAGGCGATTTCCTCGCTGCAGATAGGCAACAGCACGGATGGCGGCTACAACTACCCCACGATGATGAGATAGGGGATAGGGCGTTGCGAAATTCATCATAAGCTGCGCCGCCAAATAGCGGCAGGCGCCTCGTGGCGCCTGCCTTGCGCTCGGGCGCAAGGCTCGAGCCGCTGCGCGCAGCTTGCTCCGAGATAAAACGCAACGCCCCAATAGGGGACGAAACCGATCAGTATTTATTTATCAGGGGAAATAAAAGATCGAGGTGCTTGAATGGGACATGATGCGATGGAAATCGGAAGCCGGATGCTGTTTTCAATCGCGATGCTTGCGGCAGTAGCAATTGCAGCACTCGCACCGGAAGCATTTGCAGGAAGCCCCCCGCAGGCGGCAATGTCGTCATCGGTCAACTCTGTGCTCATCTATTCCAATGGGATGGCATACGTTTCCTCAATCGGAACGTTTGAAGCCCCCGGCACCGGGGCTCTGGCACTCAGGCGCGCCAACTTCAGCACAAGCGCAATACTCGGCACCATCCGGGCAACAGCCCCCGAAGCCAGCGCATATTGGATGAAAAGATACTCCGACAAGAGGACCGTTGCCGAAAAAAGCGAGAGGTATCTTACGTATTACGAGCTTCTCAACACATCCTATGGAAAAACAGTCACGATGAAGGCAGATGGCGCTGAAATCGCCGGCACCCTTCTTTGGACGGATGGAGGCAGGACGGGCGTGAAAACCGCAGATGGGAAAATCGTCATCACGACCCCGGACAGGATTGACATTGGGGATGTGCAGACGAAAAAAACAGACGAGATAAACCTCACTTCGTACGAGAATGGGTTGGAAATATACATGAGCTCCAGGAAGAAAGGGAGCCAGGCGGTTTCGCTCAGTTACCTGACAAACGGAGTGGACTGGAACCCGGCATACAACCTCGAGATAGCCGGAACCGCAATCAAGGGGAGCGGCAACTTGACCGCTTTTGCGGAAGTTGCCAACAATGCAGACGAGGAGTGGATGGATGTTGCCATGCGGCTTGCAGTGGGCTCGCCGTATTTTATCGAGGGGAACGGATACAGCGCAACCCAGAACTACAGGAACTATGCGCTTGAGCAGAGAGATTATGCCGCCTTTGCACCCGAATCGTCCGGTGGCGCGCCTTCGTTTTCAGGCGAGCTGGTCGGAACACAGTACATATACACGCTCTCAACTCCGGTGAGCATGAAAAAAGGCGAAACGGCGAATTTCGTGCTATTCGATTCAGGGGCAGAATATGAGCGGGACAACCTATGGGAAGGCTATGGCGCGGTGCAGCAGATTCTGCGCGTGAAAAACAACGCAGGCAAGCCGTTTGCGCCGGGCGTGATGAGGGTGTTTGAAGACGGGACTTTTGCAGGCGAGGCGGCAATAGCATATACCGGAGAGAAGAGAGAGGTGGAAGTGAAATACGCAGCGCTTCCGCAGATAACCGTGAAAAAGGAGAGCAACCAGACAACATACAGGCAGATGGGAAAAAATAGGGAAACGATATACTCAGTTTCCATGAAAGTGGAGAGCAGCGCTTTGGAGGCAAAGCCGCTCACACTCCGAGACTACATGGCATCAGGAGACAGGACCGAGCTTTTGAGATCAAGCATCCCGGCCAAGCGGCTCGCAGACAACCGGCTTGAGTGGGACCTGGACGTGCCCTCAGGCGCCAACATCACGGTGACATATGAATACATGGTCACCAATTTGAACTATTATTGACGCCGTCTTTGCCGAGGCGGAGGGAAGAATGGCCTGCCCGCGCAGCCAAGGGTACCCCCTTTTTAATATTTTATTGCCTGAAACTGGACAAGAACAAGGTGGTTTATTTGTCAGGCAAACCGTTTGCAGTCCCTCTTTTGGCAATTTTTTGCATTTTTGCGCTCGTTTTCCTTTCAGGCTGCCTGTCGCAGGGCTGCACCGCCGACAAGAACTGCAAGGCGTGGCAATTCTGCGACACTGCGAAAAAGGCATGCGCGCTGCGCGACGGGTACTGCAACGTGGACAGCGAATGCAACGACACGCTCAAGACATGCCCGACCTCGACCCACCAGTGCGCCTTCCTTCCTAACAAGTGCAGGAACGACGGCGACTGCGGAAGCTGGCAGGTGTGCGACGCTGCAGGCGACAACATGTGCAGGCCGCGCCCGGGCTATTGCGACGTTGATTCGACCTGCGACATAGCTACCGAGGTTTGCAGCCCAAGCAGGCATGTTTGCGTGCCCAAGCCAGGCAACTGCGAAAACCAGTTTGACTGCGAGGCATGGCAGGTGTGCAACATGACGTCCCAGAGGTGCGTGTCCATTGAGGGAAGATGCGAATCTGACGTGGATTGCGAGCTGTGGCAGGTGTGCAATGTCAAGGACAAGATATGCGAGGTGAAGCCGGGCTTTTGCAACAACGACCTGGATTGCGCAAGCTACATGCTTTGCGACAGGGCGCTCAAGCGGTGCGTGGTGACATCTGATTCATGCCTCACAGACAAGGACTGCAGGGAATGGCAGCTTTGCAACACAAAGACAAACAAGTGCGAGGCCCAGCGCGGCCTATGCTCATCCCTTTCGGACTGCGATTACTGGCAGATTTGCGACGCTGCAAACAGGAGATGCGTGAGCAGGCCAGGCTACTGCACCACCAACTCGGAGTGCAACGCGGGGTACCAGCAGTGCGACGTGGACGCCCACAAATGCATCACAATGGCAGGCTACTGCACCAAGTCGGCGGAGTGCAAGTACAACGAGCGCTGCGAGCTTGACCCGCTTTCCTCAAGCGCCTACCGCTGCGTAAAGGCGGTGTGCGGAACCAACAGCGACTGCCCAGGGGGCTTCTGCGACCTTGCCGACCACCAATGCAAGAGCTCGCCCTGACGCGCAGGCGATACAGCAACCATTTTATATTGAGCGGCAAATAGCTGCTTCAACAACCATTAGGAGATGAACCATATGGCAACTATAAAGAACGACGAATACGGCCCTGAGATGATAGTTCATGTCTATGACCCCAAGACCGGGATGGAAGGGATAGTGGTCATAGACAACACTGCCATAGGCCCCGCCAAGGGAGGCGTAAGGCTTGTGCCGGACATCACGGTCGAGGAAGTGTACGGGCTTGCCAGGGCAATGACTTGGAAGAACGCGCTTGCAGGAATCCCGTTCGGCGGAGCAAAATCCGGCATCAAGGCGCCCGGCAATTCGCCAAACAAGGCAGATCTTGTGAGGGCTTTTTCCGAAAAAATCGCCCCGCTCGTGCCATCGAAGTATGTGCCAGGCCCGGACATGAACATAGGCGAGAATGAGATGGCAATAATTTCAAAGACAATAGGCACGCCGAAAGCATCCACGGGAAAACCCGCCAGCATGGGCGGGCTGCCCCATGAGCTTGGCTCCACGGGCTTTGGAGTTTTCCTTGCCACCGAGGTGGCGCTTGAGAACGCAAAGATACCGCTTGAAAGCGCCACGGTTGCAATAGAGGGATTTGGCAATGTTGGAACATTCACCACGAAGTTCCTCACTGAAAAAGGCGCAAAAGTGGTTGCGGTGTCGGATTCGAAAGGGACAGTTTACCTTGAGAGCGGCCTGAAATACGAAACGCTCATGCAGGTGAAGAAGGAGAAAGGGACAGTGACTGCCTACCCGGGCGCAAAGGTGCTTCCGGCGGCAGACCTGTTCGGAATAAAGTGCGACGTGCTCATACCCGGCGCGCGCCCAAACGTGATACGCGCGGACAACATGGCTGAGATAAAGGCGCGCGTGCTTGTGGAGGCTGCAAACATCCCCATGACGCCCGACATCGAGCTTGCGCTCGTGAAGAGGGGCATTGTTGTGGTGCCTGACTTCGTGGCAAACGCAGGAGGCGTTATCTCATCTTATGTGGAGTTCATCGGAGGGACAGAGCCGGAGATGTTCAAGCTCGTGCGCGAGAAGATCACCACGAACACGCGGCTGGTGTTCGAGCGCGCAAAGGGAGGGGACCTCCGCTCCGCGGCGCTGGATATTGCAAAGGAACGCGTGAAAGCAGCGATGGCAAAACGCGGGTAGCGCTTTTCCAGAAGAGGAAGCAAAACTTCCTCTCAGATGGAAAAGCGGAAATAGAGCTTTTCCAGAAGAGGAAGCAAAACTTCCTCTCAGATGGACCGGAAGAAATGAACGGAGATAACACATGCTTTGCTTTGTAGCGCTTGCGGTTTTCCTTTTCCTTTCCATCTTCTCGGCAAAGTACAGGCCGCTTGCGCGCCGTGCGATTGATTGCGTAGTGAAAAAGGCCACGCTCCGACCGTGCGACACCGGCCTGGACGAGGAGATAAAGGCTGCAAGCATCTCAGGCATAATGAAGCTGTCCCCGCAAGGCGCGTCTTTCCTGAACAGGCACTTCGAGGCTTTCTCGCTCGCATTCACGCTGCTTTTCTTCCTGAGCCTTTTCTTTGCGGCACAGGGGCTTTACAACTTCGTGGTCTATGGCAACTGCAATGGCTTTGAGGGCGGATTCTGCGTCTACTCCGGCCTGCAGAACGCGGCATTCCTCAAGGCTCCGGCCTCGCTTGACGGGGTGTCGGCAGGCAACCCCGGCGCAAATGTCACGCTCATCGAGTTTGGCTGCTACACCTGCCCTTACACCAAAGCGGCGGAGGACGGCGTGCTGGGCATGATTTCAAGATACGGAGGCAGGATGCATTATGTGTACAAGGCATTCCCGCTGCCGGCGCACGCCTATTCGCGCGAGGCTGCCTTGGCGGCATTCTGCGCAAACGACGAGGGGAAGTACTGGGAATACAGGGCGGCGCTGTTCGAGAACCAATCAGATGTGCAAACGCGCGGGCCGGCTGCATTCAAGGATATTGCAGATGGGCTTGGCCTTTCTGGCTTTGACGCCTGCTATTCATCAGGAAAGCACAATGACCTGCTCCAGAAGAGCACGGATGAATGCACTGCATCGGGCATATACGGAACGCCCACGTTCTTCGTGAACGGGAAGGCGTTTGCAGGCCCAGGCGCGGTATTTGACGCAGAGAATGAAGTGAAAAGGCTTCTTGGCGAGTAGAGCAGATGGACATAAAAAAAATTCGCGCAGATTTCCCTGTTCTCCAATCCTCCAAGGCAATCTATTTTGACTCTGCATGCACCACGCTCAAGCCGCGTGCCGTGATCGATGCGGAAAGCTCGTACTACGCTGAGCTTTCTGCGTGCGCAGGAAGGTCGCACCATGCCCTTGCCAAAAAAACAGAGGCAGCGTTCGAGGCTTCGCGCGGGAAGATTGCGCGCTTTGTCGGCGCAAAGCCCGATGAGCTTGTTTTCACCAAGAACACCACCGAGGCATTGAACCTTGTGGTGCGCTCGCTGGACTATTCGACGCGGAAAAAAATCGTCACCACGCCCCTGGAGCACCACTCGCTTCTCTTGCCCATAATGGAACAGAAAAGAAGGGAAGGATTGAATGTGGAATATTTGAGCGTTGCATCCGATGGCAGCATTGACGAGGGCTCTTTGCCGCTTATTGACCGCTCCACTGCGCTTGTGGCAATCCACCACACCACCAACACCACAGGCATGCGCGCACCATTGGAGAAAATCGTGAAAGCTGCGCATGACGCAGGCGCGCTTGTGCTGGTGGACGGCGCGCAGGGCGTGCCGCACTCGCGCGTGGACTTTTCGAAGCTTGGCGCTGACTTCCTGGCGTTCTCAGGGCACAAGATGTGCGGCCCGACAGGCATTGGCTGCCTTGTCGGGAGGAAAGAGGCGTTTGAAAAGCTTGACACTTTCATTGTGGGAGGGGAAACAGTGGAAACCGTTTCCCTGTCGGAAGTGAAATGGAAGCGCGCGCCCAAGAGGTTCGAGGGGGGAATACAGAACTATGCAGGCGCGATTGGGCTAGCTGCAGCATGCGATTACCTCTCGCGCATCGGCATGCAGAATATCGAGGAGCATGAGAAAAAGATGGCGAAGCTGCTGATTGACGCGATACAGTCCATCCCCAACTCAACTATTTACGGGAGCACGTCTGCGCCCCGCTCTGCGCTTGTTTCCTTCAATTTGAAAGGCATCGCGCCCCACCAGGCTGCGCTCATGGCTGATTCACTTTCGAAAATCGCGCTGCGCTCAGGCGTCTTCTGCGCTGAGCCGGGCATGAAAGCGCTTGGCGCGCCGAAAGAAGGCGCGGTGCGCGCATCGCTTTACCTCTACAATACAGAAGAGGAAGTGCGCGTGTTTGCAGAGACAATGCAGAAGATTGCAAAGCTCTAATTTTGCGTTTCATCAGAAAAGCGGCACATAGCCATCATTAGGCATTTTTCTCAGAATAAGAGCAGTGTCGGGTTCAACAAGGACCTGATTGGAACCACTGGCTTTGTTGACGAGGCATTTTTTGTTATTATACAATGCACGATGAGACCCTAGGAATGGCATCTTCCCTTCTTGCCACATCGAGTCATCCACCACATATTTATCCGAAATTATGTATGAGACTGCCGCATTGAATGAGACTGGAATCGGCTCATCGGCAAAAAGCCCGCCACTAATATATTTTAGCGTATCTACGAGATAAAGTTGTTTGTGTTGGTGATGGGCAAACAGCACGTATGAATGCTCGCCGTGCTCGACATTGTTGTCGAAAATAAGCGCAGTGTTTTGAGGGTCGGAAAAGAGCTTGTCAATCAATAAGCGCGCTTTATTTTGAGCCTCGATAAGTGGAATTATCTCCCCGTTTTTATTGACAGCTGGAACTTCTGACGATATTGAATAGCCGGGAAGGACGAAACTTGAAAATCCGCGCTTTGTGGTTGCATCGATTATATCATTATTGCAGCGCGTGCCATCCTTGCTCTGCCATGCGCTGGCCGTGCTATCAAGAAACCATTTTATGAATTCATTCTTTTGCCCGGCAAGAGGATTATTCTTCAACCCGTTGAGATGGAGCATGGCATAGAAAAAGCTGTTGGCTTTGCATTGCATGCCTTTTTGCGGCGTGATCTTTTCTGCCAGGATTTTTTGTGGAAAAAATATCATTTTGTCACGTGTAGAGGCGGGTTTTCTTATTGTGGTATATATATAACTTATGTGTTTATAAAGCTGATGCATTCTGCCCGGCACATGCCTTAACACGTTGAGGAAACTATCTTGCGCGCTGCGCACCGGCACGCACCATGGCACGAGCAAGCCGCAGCCTGCGCGCCTACCAGTCCAAAACGTATCCGAACATGAGCGGTGCCACTATGGTGGCGTCAGACTCGATGACAAAGCGCGGCGTTGTTGTCTCAAGCTTGCCCCATGTTATCTTCTCGTTGGGCACTGCGCCCGAGTAGCTGCCGTAGCTCGTGGTAGAATCTGATATCTGGCAGAAATAAGCCCAGCAGGAGACCTCCTCTTTGAGGTCCTCATGCAGGCAAGGCACCACGCAGATGGGGAAATCGCCTGCAATCCCGCCTCCGATTTGGAAAAAGCCGATTTGGTGCTTTTTGCTTTCCTGCTTGTACCATTTCAGGAGCTCCATCATATATTCTATGCCGCCTTTCACCACGTGCGGGTCTGACACGTTCTTTTTCATTGTAACCTCTGCGGCAAAGGAGTTGCCCATTGTGGAATCCTCCCAGCCTGGCACGAAAATCGGCAGCTTTTTTTCCGCGGCAGCAAGGAGCCAGGAATCTTCGGCAGGGATCTGGTACTCTCCTTTCAGCTTCCCTGAAAGCAGAAGCTCATAGAAAAATTCGTGGGGGAACTTGCGCTCTCCTTTTGCCTCTGCATCATGCCACATCTGCACAAGCGGGCGGTCGATTTTCATCATCGCCTGCTCCTCAGGTATGCAGGTGTCGGTAACGCGGTTGTAGCCGTCTTCCAATAGCTTTTTTTCATCCTCGGGGGAAAGCTGCCTGTAGTGCGGCACGCGCCTGTAGAGCTTGTTTGCCACAAGGTTGAAGACGTCCTCCTCCAAATTCGCGCCGGTGCATGTGATTGCGTGCACCTTGCCCTGCCTTATCATCTCTGCTAGCGATTTCCCCAATTCCGCGGTGCTCATGGCGCCGGCAAGCGTCACCATCATCTTCCCGCCGGAGTCGATGATGTCGCAGTATGCCTGCGACGCGTCCACGACCGTCGCGGCATTGAAGTGCTTGTAGTGCGTCTTCATGAAATTCCTGATGTATCCTGCCATTTCCCCACCTCTAGAATTCCCGCACCAAAAAAAGAACGCGCGATGAAAAAATTTTGTTTTACGCGAAAAATACGGCGTGAAGATATATAATGATTTTCATTTTTGAAAAAGAGACGCGGATAGAGAATCAATCAAAATTCCCTTCGGGGAAATAATCTATCACGTGGTCTCGGAAAAGCGGGAAGGACTCGAAGCCGTCTATCAGCCCTGCAAATTTCGTGCGGATGCGGACGAAAATATCTTGGAATTCCTCCTGCGTGCGCGTCTCGATCTCGAGGCCTATGCGCCATTTGCCCAAGTGGCGCACGATGAACGTCACGTTTGGCACCCCCTTGAGGTAATTGACGAATGTTTTTTCTGATTCCGGCTCGATGCGGTTCATCTCGAAAAAGACCATATGGGATTGGTAACCCAAAGCAGACGGGTTGATGAAAAGGCGGAAACCGAGGATGAACTTCGCCAGGAGCATCTTGGCAACCCTGGCGTTCACAGTCTGTGGCGATGCTCCGATTTTTTCAGAAATATAGGTTGCGGAAGCACTTGCATCCTTGCCCAATATCCGGATTATGCCCTTGTCGACGTTATCCAGCACAAGCGAGGAATTTGGCTTCATCGCATGGTAGAATTCCATGCGAGGCGAGTCAGTTGGCAAAAGATAGGCGCGGGGCATGTCATGGACATCGATGTAAATCAGTATTTCATGCCGTTTCACGAACTGTCCGTGCTTCTGCATCATCTCCTCGAAGATGGAATTGAAGTGGAAATGGTCGCGGCACACAAAATTCACGACTATGTCCCAGTTGCCTCCGACCTCCCCGAGCCAGAAAACAAACCGGTGGTTTTTCAGATAACCGAGCAGGTCTCCTTTCTGCCCCACAGATATTTTGTTGAGGCTGAGCAATACGCGGTACCATTTGTAGCCAGCCACGGCGCTATCGAAAATGGTGAGAGCACCGAAGGCAACGCCCTGCTCACGAAGCCTTCTCAGCCGGTAATCCGCAACCTGCCGTGAAAGGCGGCACCTGCGCGCCAGCGCCTTCATGGGCGCCTTGGCGTCCATGTCCATCTCGGAGAGGAGCCGCCTGTCCTTCATGTCTATTTTTGCCACGGCATATTTTGATGGCTTTTGCTTATATTTATTTGCTTTTCTACTGATTTTCATAGTTTTATGGAAATTTTGCAAAGAATTTTGAAAAAACTTTAATTAATTGCCACAAGCTTAAATGGTACCATGATAAAAAACATGGTAAATAAGCTTGTGCCTTATGACGCTGTGAAAAGGAATGCCTCGGAAGGCATTGCGCATGTCCTCCGGGAAATCCGCCCTGCGCCAAGGCAGCCTATGTTTGAGCAGATAATGCTTTCCGGCGAGCCGAAAAAGCTTGAAAAGGAAAAGCTTGGGGGTTTTTCAGGCAAGTGCGGCAACCCCTGGTGCGCTACTGGCGAATGGGGCGTGACAATGAATGGGGAGAAGATAGCGGAGAATACGCCGCACGGGCTGCTCAATTTCACCAAGAGGAGAGAATGGTTGGAGGGCGTTGGAAGCAGGATTCTTGTGCAGGGAGGGCATTTCATACCCGACCTGAAGGGTGCGTCAGACCCGGCGTGGGCAACGTACGGTCTTGAGATTGCCCTTAAGGTGGTTGAAGTTGCTTGGCGAAGGGGAAGAAACGCGGATTTGTTCGTGCTTGTGAACGACCTTTCCATGGGCAAGCGTTCTGGAAACAGGGGGGAATATTGGCTCGAGTTTGCGTTTCCAAAAGAAATGCAGGGGATGATAGCTGCGTGCAGGGAGCGGGTTGGCAAAAACTTCGGAGTTTTTGCTGCAGGCGAGAGCTTCCTGAGCAATCACTTGCAGAAATACGTCATTCCACAGCTGGAGGCAGATGTGGCTGGTAGGATAGGGGATATAACAGTTGAAAGGAATATGGGGAAGAGGCTGGAAACGGATGAAAAAGAAAGCGGGCAGAGAAAATGCAGGGCGGCAATCACGCAGCTGCACATCCTTGCAAGCAGATTCTATGACGGGCTGGTGCAAGTATATCCTGCCTGCGGAAGAGGGCACGGCGAG
>Ga0247841_10011480_pt1 | contig 11774 bp, 19 predicted proteins | sample LaCruzMarch2015__2_FD_192410 | JGI IMG/M metagenome (GOLD analysis project Ga0247841, IMG submission 192410) | Freshwater microbial communities from meromictic Lake La Cruz, Castile-La Mancha, Spain - LaCruzMarch2015_18m | ecosystem: Environmental > Aquatic > Freshwater > Lake | place: Spain...
GCTCGAAAAATGTCCACTTCAGGGACAAGAAATCGTGTTATTTGTCCATTTCTGTCCAGACTTTTTGATGGACAATTTACGTAACTAATTGAAAGAAAAAGAGATGTGAAATGTCCATTAAAAAGGGTGGACATTTCACCTATCGCCTCTCAACTTCTCAGGATGCTTATCTACGAACAGAAAACTCACGCTCATCAATACAGTTCTTTCGAGATGCCTCTTAAAACATTGTATAAAAATGATAAAACCGGGCTTTTAAGAGTCCGGTCTTACCAAATACTATGAAATCCTTACGAGAGCTTCGGATTACTTGGAAAACTTTCCTTTGATAATCTTCTCTGCCTCCAACCAGTTCTGTAAATCGTTACCTGGCTTACGGCCGCTCTTCTCATAAATCTCTTGGGCCTTTTTTCCTACTAATGCGCTTATATCTTCCTGTGACATAGTCGGATTAGAAGACTTCCCGAGCTTTAAAGATCTCTTTGCCATATTATATCATCTCCTTTCTTTTTTTATTTTCCAAAGAGTTTAAAAAAATCGTCATTATCTCTATGTTTAGGCATTATTTCAATCCGGCCATTTTCAGTAACCAACAGGCTCAACAAAAGACTGATAATACTAAAAAGAATGGAGCCGAAGAATGCCGGCCAGAAGCCTGTTATAACGAAGCCCTTGACAATCTTGGAAACCAAATAAAAGAGAGAACCGTTTATAAAGAAGGTGAACAGGCCGAATGTGAATATAGTTATCGGTAGTGTAACTAATATTATCAGAGGACGCAAAAACGCGTTAATAATTCCTAAAACAAAGGCCACCACAATAACTGTTACGGGGCTTGCCACTTCAATCCCTTTTACGATATAAGTAACTATAAGTATCGCTAAAGAATTTATTATCCACTTTATTAAAAGACTTCTCATGTTAGGCCTCTTCTTTCTTCGCCTCTTCCGGTTGTTTCTTTTCGGTTTTCTTTTTTGAGGCTGCCTCTTTATCCTCGGTGCCTTTATCGTCTACGGGCATCTGACATTTGCCTTTTAATATCGCGCCTTCACCGATAACTAAACTTGCAGTTTCAACGTTTCCTATCAGCTTCGCGGTATGAGAAAGTTCAAGACGATTACATACGATATCGCCTTTAACCTTGCCTTGTATCTTTATATTTTCACCTCTTATTGTGCCTGCCTTCACGGTCGCATTCTCACCTATAATCAAGGTTCCCTTCGTCTCTAATTCACCTTCAAAACTGCCGCTTATCCTTAAATTAATAGGGCCATTAAACTTCATATTGCCTTGCATACCTGTCTCGATGTCGATAATCTTGTCTTCCGCTGTTGATTTATCTTCTTTTTTAAACATAGACATAGAACCTCCGATTAGATTTTTCATGGTTCGACTTTGCTCACCATGACCCTGAGCCTGTCGAAGGGTCATTTTATTAAGAAACCTTAAAATTCTTGCAATTGCGACAATTCCAGCCAATTAGAATTTCATCCGCCTTGACTTTTATAGGTAGATCGATTGTGGGGCTATAGTCCGGGCAATCTGGAATATAAAACTTGCCTCGTTTGATCTTGCCTATTGCTCTTGGTTCGATCTCTTTACCTTGCATTTTTTTACCCACGCATTTACCCATAGGATAAACCGACTATTTCTGAATTTTATCGGCCCTTGTCATAATAGGCCTCCAGCCATTTTTTGTCATGATCTCAAATCCGCTAGGAATAAATAGAACCTTTTTACCATCCACTTCTACCCATTTATCTTCCCATTTTTTAGCCACTTCCGGAACATGAGGCTGAGGCTTGGGTTTTGGTCTGCGTCTGGGTTTTCGTTTTATCTTCGGTTTTGTTTCCGCTATTTGTTTAGAAGGAGATATCACCTCTGCCGGAGGAACGGGTTTTTCTTCGAGCGGCACATCCTTTTTCTCTTCTTGAGGTTTTATTTGTACTATTTCTTTTTCTAAAAGTCCTTTTTGTTCTTCCATTTATATTTACCTTTGGCCCAACTCTCTCTTTAATAAAACTACTTTCCTAAGATGTGCCATTAGACAATCATCATGAGAATTGCACGATTTACAACAGACATTCTTTTCCCCTTTTTCACCGCGACACCATTTGGTCTCGCATGTCCAATATAACTGACAACTCGTGCAGCATGTACCGAAGTCTTTGGCATCCATAGCGTCCGGATACGATATCTGTCATTTTATAGACTTATAGCATGCTTTGCAATAAAGCACTCTTCCCTCTACCGGCCTAAATGGAACTTTATCCTTCCCCCCACATTTCCCGCAGGTAATTTCATACAGTTCCCGCTGTGGACTTAGGTTAGGACCTGCATTCATGTTCTTTCTTTTTATTCTGCATTCTTTACATCTAGTCGGTGTATGAAATTTCTTTGTAACGAAAAATTCCTGGTCTCTTGCAGTAAATATAAACTCCTTTGAGCAATCTCTGCATATAAGTGTTTTATCTTGAAATTCTGTTTTTTCTACCATCATAAAATATATTACTTACCTAATATCCTAAACATCCCAGTGCCGCAGTCGGGGCACTTACCTTTCATCGCCTTTCGGCCGTTTTTCATAGTAACCTCTTTCGCATCCTTTATCTCTTTCTTTGCTTTACATTTCACGCAATATCCTTCCATTTCTAATTTCCTCCTCCATTTTCCTCAATATCTCGAGGATTATTCGTCTTGTTTTCTATGTACTTTGTCGCGTCATTCACGGTCTTTAGCTTTTCAGCGTCTTCATCAGGAATTTCTATACCGAATTTTTCTTCAAGGGCCATTATCAATTCAACGGCGTCTAAAGAATCCGCGCCCAGGTCATCTGTAAATGAAGCCTCGGGCTTTATCTCTTCGATCTTCACTCCCAATTGCTCAGCAACAACCTGTTTCATCTCTCCAGCTATATCCACCTTTAACCTCCTGTATTATCTATTTCATTTGGTAGAAAGGCTGATCTACCCCTGAAACAAGATATTTGGCTAATTCTTCAAACCGCTCTTTATGTGTGCGATAAAAAGGCAGCAACGTTTGATATTCTCTTATCCTAGCTGTATTCTTTATCTCTATGACGTTGATATCCTTGGGAAGCCGTTTTTTAATATTATGATAAGCGCCTATAAAAATGATTCCCACTTCATCTTGATTCAGAGTTTCATCTATTTTTTTAACGATGAATTTGTCTCTTTTATCTAAGAGTTTGTTTTTTATCAATTTATATTTTATAAATGAAAATAATTTTTGAGCAATCGATTTAGCGCGTGTTATTTCACTTAACCTATCGAGCTCCTCCTTGACGAGTTTGAAATCTTCGGTTTTAACTAAAATGGCCCCTCGCTTTAGGAGCTTTAAAAGTAGCTCGTAATTTTTACTTCCTGCCTTCATGCCTTCCGCCGCTATCTTCTCGCCTATCTCTCCTTCCGCCACCATGCCATCCTGATAAATCTTTACCCCTGACATATTTATAGAATCAAAATAATGGGATATCATATCCCAAAACCCATCTACTGTTTTTCTATGCGCCTGCCAGAGATCCTCTCCTAAATCAGCGACACCACGCCTTGCTACCTCTTTTGCTAAGGAGCCGAGATCGGCGCTTGTATGTATTACAGGGGCATAGATTAGGGTTCTCATATAATATACTTTTATTACTTTATTTTGGCTTCTAACCGTGCCAAGCGCTTTTTCAACGACGCATTCTCTTTCACCATCACTTTGTCCTTTGCTTTTGTGGATAAATAAGAATCCTGCTGCCACCAATTTATCCCCATCTGCATAGCCTTATCAACAGAGGCAATCAACAGCCTTATTTTGATATTAAGAAGGTCTATGTCGGCAAGTTGAATCCTGATGTCGCCGGCAATTACAATTCCCTTATCTAACACCTTTTCTAAAATCTCGGCTAAGTTTGTGGCGCCGATAGAATGTGTCATTTTTTGTTCTGCCATGAAATCATCCTCCTTTTGTTATGCTAACTTTTTCGCTTTTATAATCACATTTACTGTTTTCTTGCGTAAGCTCGCGATGAAGCGGCAATTTTTACAATCTGGGACAGTGTCTTTATAATCAGAGCAGGAAAGAAGAACATCCGCCTCTTTTTGTAATTCTTCGGCAAATACCGCCTTTCCGGATATCCCTTGGATCGCATTGATTTTGTTTGTAATATCCCTTATTACTAGCTCTTGTTTTTGAAATGTAGGACAACTTATGCTGGTTTCTTTCTTATCCATTACATTAAATCTCCCAAAGGGCCTAAGTTCAGATTCAGATCTTCGTCTTTAAGCTCAAAAATCCCTTTCAATTCTTTCATTTTATTTTCCAATTTCATCAGTGTTTCACCAAGTTTTTCAATCTCCTCCTCAGATAATGAGCCTGCCTCCACTCTTCTCATCGCCTGTTTTTCCATTAGTTTCCTGATTAACTCTATCAGCGTGAGAACTAATTTTGCAAGCCCTTTCTCCACGTTTTGAGGATTAGCGTCAATCTTATTGGGGAGGGCTTTTTGCAGCTTCTCCGTCTCCTCAATAAACGCATCCATAGCATCTACCTGGACTATTTTACTCATGACCATGACTCGTATTTGTCTTCGTAACAAAATTATAAGGTGGCCAGGGACCGCTAAATAGATATTTGAGATCACATGGGGAAGCCTTTAATTCCTCGAATGCTTTTTCAAAATCGCTTTGTTTCTCTTTATCAACAAGATAAGCCGCATCTAAAAGTAAATTGTCAGTCTTGAGTTTTTCAAGTCTCTTTTCAGCAACGAATCTATTAAAGAAACCGTCTATAATCGCGATGCATCTATCCGCTTCTTCTTCAAATTCTTTATCTATCTTATACTTTCCAAATTTTTCTTTCATAAAACTTTTTCCCGGTGAATCGGCTGACGATGATAAATCACTTTGCGCTTTTCTATAAGCATTCTCTATTCTATCTCGTATAATAGCGCCCGGCCAAATAGTCTTTATGCCAAATTCTACCTTGTCGCGAAGCCTATCTAAATCTTCTCGAAAATCATTATAATGCTCATTCAATATAGAAATGACATTATCTTTTTTATCAAAAACCGTAAGAAATCTCATCGGTAGAATGGTGTATTTTTTCATTATTTTTTCCAAAGCCATCTCGTGCTCCAAAACACGATCTTCATCCGTATTACGGACAGGTGTATTAAGATCACTCGCTAGCGCGCCTATATCGCGATAAGGGATATTATAGATGTTAGCTCCATTTAAGCCGGTAATGGCTTCCGATATTTTTTCATTGGAATCAATTATACCGTAGATATAAATACTCATACTATCTTAAGTCACCTTTTCGTTCGCACCTGACATGGGAGCGCCTCTCAAACGCTCCATGGTTTCTACCGAGCTAACCAGGAGTTTTAATCCTACATAGATGAGATCGACTTCCGCTAGGGAAATAACTATATCCCCGGATATGACCACGCCTTTATTCAAAGCCCTGTCTAGAATTTCTAAGAGCGTGACTTTCTTTTCCTTTAGAATATCTAATGAGCTAACTTTATCTTGAGACGTAACTATTTTATCCATTTATATTGTCTTTAGTCGCGGAGCAGAAGTTATATGGAGGCCAGGGACCCGTACATTCAAAAATCAAGCCTTTATCAGCGTACTTTGTCTTAAGATAATCTAAGACATTGTTAAATTCCCCCAGCCGTTTCTTGTTTATAAGAAACGCTCCATTAAAAACCATATTCTCCTTTTTCTGCGTTACCTCTTTGGGTAACAGTTTATTAATTTTAGTTTTTACACTCGCTTTAGATAGTCGGTCGAAACTGTCTTTTGTGTACTCGGATATTTTCTTATTCATAACATCTTCTATTAATTCCTCTTTTTTCTTCTTTAAAAAATATGCTTTTCCTTTATTGCTGGATATTACTTCTTCATCTATCTTTTTTATCGATTCATCCCCTTCTCTAACATGGCGATCGAAATTATCAGTGTCACAATATATCTTACAGCCCCATTCTTCTTTGCCTTCCAGCTCCGTCATCATATTTTTAAATTCTGCGTTGTGCGCTTTGAGTAGCTTTTCCACATTTTCCTCTGATTGAAAAATGGTGGGGAATTTGAATGGGATAGCGATCGTGTCTTTCATGAGCTCTTCAATTACCTTTTCATGCAGCAGCGCCTTTTCTTCGAGCCATTTCATATTTGCCAGATTTTTTTCCAAATTATCTTTGCTAAACTCATTCGCAGATACAGAGCTTGCAATAGCATATATACCCTGCGAATAAATCGGATAAATTTTAACCCCCATAGCGTCAAAATTAGAAAAGGGAGGCTTTGTTTTAGTGGCGCAATATAGATATATGAGGGTTTTATTCACCCTTGCGTCCATAAGATTGAACTTCTAAATTATCGGATAATTTAACTTCATAGATGTTACGATCCCGCACCTTAGTTGGCAGCCCTAATGATTTTATAAATGAGCTCTCTTCATACACTTCCGCTTCAGCTTCCCAGCCATCCGCGGCCTTGGCTACTTTAATCACTCTTAAATCTGTTACGTTAAGGGTATTTTTTAAAAAAACAACTACCGATAGCCTTATCTTTTCGATACCTTCCATATTATCTGCCATATTCATCAACTCCCTTCTTCCTGGGCCTTTCTAATAGCGTCTAACCGCTCTAAAAGCCCCTTCTCCTGTCTATTGTAGTCTTCTATGCTTATCTCTCCCATTTCAAACCGGTATTGCAAGGTCATAAGATCTTCTTTTATACGGCCTTCATCGGATAGTTCCTTCCCTACGATGTCGTCAATTTTCGTCCCGAGCCAGATTATGCCTCTTAACGGAGCAAGCAATATGTCATCTATTAAAAACATCGCTATTTCCCGGTCTCGATAATCAGATTAACAAAATTAAACGGCGGCAGCGTCCCGACATACTTAAATTTTATTTTATCGCTGTACTTCGCGTCAAGCTCTTGGACTTTTTGGTCGAATTCTGATTCCCTATCTTTTTCAACTAAAAAGGCCGCACTGATAATCATTCGTTCTCCATAGTTGTTATTGACTTTGAATTCTACTGCTAAAGGCGAAAGATAATTTAGAATATCCTCTTTATAAAACTCTTTCTCTTTTTCTAAAGCGTCTTCCACCATTCGTCCTACTTCGACACGCTCGAAATACGTCTTATCGGGAGGCAGGTCTTTAAGCTTCTTTTTAAAGTTTTTTATATCTTTATATTTTTCTACAATATCGTTATAAACGGCATCCGCGTTAAATATCGCTTTAAGACCAAGCTCTTTTTTACTTTCAACTTTCGTTAGCAGCTCCTTGAATTTATCATATTCTTTTTCTAGAATACTTTCTACTTTCTTTTCGTCTTTGGCAATTGTGCAAAATCTAACCGGTAAAACCGTATACTCCTTCATCACTTCTTCAATCGCCTTTTCATGAGCAAGCATATTTTCTCGTGATATGGAATAGGATATAATGGGCGATTTGCTCACGACGGCAGCGATATCCTCATAGGCTATAGTATATAATTCGTCATTCCTATTACCGATTCCTAGCAGACCGAAGGTTTTTGTCCCTCTTGGAGAGTCTTGATCCTCAATGGGATTCGAATCATTGGTCGCCATTATACAATATATATATATTCCTTCTTTTACAGCAGTTTCCATCTATTTTTCCCACTCCTTAGGATAGATGACGATATTAACAAAGTTATAAGGCGCAAAAGGGCCTGAGTACATAAACTTCACCCTATCTTTATGCGCATCGTCTAAATCATCCATTATATTATCGAATTCCTTCTCTCGTCCTTTATCTACCAAAAAAGCGGCGTTCATAAACATCTCATCGCCAAGAGTCTTGTTCAGTTTATAATCGTAGGCTACTGCTTTTAATTCATCTGTTATTTTCGCTGACTCCTTCTCTTTTTTCTTAAGCAATGCCTCCGCGACCATCTTGCCGGCTTCCATCTTGGCTTGAATATTTTTCTTATTCTTATCTTTCTGAATGCTCTCTTTTATTTTTTTAATATCTTTATTCTCTTCTACGATCTCTTTAAAGATTAAACTCATATTCTTCCATAATCCTTTAACGCCCAGCTCTACTTTCCTTTCCATGTTTTTTAATGACTCCTGAAATTCTCTACGCCTATTGTCTAAGAGATTTCTTATCTCATCCGCGCTGGATGCGATGGTGCCGAATCTAACAGGAAGGACGCTATCAAATTCTTTCATTACTTCCTCAATCACCTTCTCGTGGGTTATCATGTTCTCGCGGCTTACTACAAGCTTGGTTAAGGGATGATTGCTTACAACCATGCTCAGATCTTCATAGCCGATGGTTAAAACCTCATCCCTTCTGCCACCGACACCTATGGGGCCAAAATGCCTATCTTGTTTTGAGTTGACTATGCAATAGATGTACTTGCCTTCTTTTTCCATTATTCTCTCACTTTAACCAATACCGCGTTCTTTCCATCTCCCTGACCCATTTGTTCGCAAGCCTCGCAGTAATCAACGAGTATCTTATAAGCCTTATTCACTTCGTCAAATTTCATTTCTGAGCCGGGTATACCCGGATTTCTATCCGGATGGGAAGAGACAGCCGATCTCTGGTAGGCCTTTTTAATGCCATCCTTACTTATAGCGTCATTTACTCCGAGTTTCTTTTTCGCCCAATCTATCTCGTCAAGCTGCATCTTTTTTATCTCAAGCGTGTAAAAACTATACGGCGGGAGCGGGCCGACACATCTAAAATTTAACCTCTCCGCGAAGGCCATGTTCAATTCTTCCACTTTTTTATAAAAGAGAGTCTGATCGCTCTTATCTATTAAAAAAGCGGAGTTCATCACCATCTTATCATCCATAAGCTCATGGGCCCTTGCCTCTCGCGCGATTTTCTTAAGGACATTTTGTATCTCTTCGGCCAATCTGTCTCTTTTCTCATCCAGCGCCTTCTTAACCATAAAACCCACCTTCATCTGGTCGTCTATGGAAACTTGCTTAGGATTAGCTAAAAGTCTCTCTTTCAACTCTCTGATCTCTTTTTCATCGCCTGTTTCTTTAAGAACCGATGTGAAATCACTCCAGGTGGCGGCTACATCGATCTCTATTTTATTGGATATTTTATCAAAAACATCTTTGATTATAGAATGGCCGGACGCCAATATATGTTTAATCTCAGCTTCATCTTTGGCAAATGTCCCTAATCTCATAGGAATGATGGTATGGCCTAAGCCCATGATCGTTTCTATGGCTTTTTGATGCCTGACTAACAGCATGGCCAGTCTATCTTTACGCATATGCGTATAATCGAGCGTTTCAGAATCGCTCACTACCACCGAGATATTCTTATAGGAAACAGTATAGACTTCTTCGCAGGCAGTAACTCCGTGAGGGCCAAAGAAGAGCTCTTTATCAGAATTCAAAACTCCGTAAATATACATTTCTTTTCTTCCTATTGTCATTATAAGCCCCGAGAGGGCGAAGCAATCTCATTTAGATTGCTTCGTCGCTTCGCTCCTCGCAACGACAACGAGGAGAAAAATTCCCCGACTTATCAGCTATTTCTGTTCCGGCGTTTTTGTCTTTTTCTTGAATATACCGCTAAAAAACTTCTTAATACCATCGATCAGACCTTTTATAAATTTGCCCATGTTTAGGCTCCTTTCTTTTTTGTGCCTTGGGTATTCACTAACTCCAAAGCTTCCTCAAAATGTCGTTTTGAAATTTTAAGTTCGGGTTTTTGTTTTTGCCCTATATATTCTTTTATGGCCAACATAGAAGCCTTTCGGCATATCAACTCAATATCAGCTCCTGCCTTGCCATCGGTTTGTTTGGCCAAAGTTTTTAGATCGATATCTTTATCAATGGGCTTGTTTTTGGTATGTATCTTAAATATTTCGACTCTCGTTTTCTCATCCGGTTTGGGGAGTTCCAATAAAAGGTCAAATCTACCGCTGCGTAAAATAGCGGGGTCAACTAAATCCAATCTATTCGTCGCGGCCAAAACAACCACGCCTTTAAGCTCTTCTATTCCGTCCATTTCGGTTAGAAACTGGCTTATTACTCGTTCCGTTACATGGGCATCCGTGCTCGAGGAACCTCTTTTTGGAACCACGGCGTCTATCTCATCAAAGAATAGTATGGTGGGCGAGGCTTGTTTGGCTATCTTAAATACTTCACGGATTCCTCTTTCACTTTCTCCTACATATTTGGATATAAGGGAAGGGCCTTTTATCGAGATAAAATTAACTCCGCTCTCAGTAGCAACCGCCTTGGCCAGAAGAGTCTTCCCCGTGCCCGGAGTGCCATAAAGAAGTATGCCTTTGGGCGGATTCGTATTGGCTTTTTTGAAGATATCCGAATACTTAAGCGGCCACTCAACGGCCTCCTTTAACTCTTCTTTGATATTTTCTAAACCTCCAACCTCATCCCACTTTACGTCCGGCACTTCCACGAAGACTTCTCGTATCGCGGAAGGCTCGACCTCTTTCATCGCTTCCAAAAAATTATCTGATGTGACTTCTAACTTCATTAAAGTCTCATAAGGAATGTCAGCCATCTCAAAATCGATCTTGGGTAAAATTTTCCTTAGCGCGCTCATCGCCGCTTCCCTTGCTAAGGCCTCTAAATCAGCTCCAACAAACCCGTGGGTAATCTCAGCCAATTTCTCTACATTAACGTCTTCTGACAGAGGCATGCCTCTTGTATGTATCTCGAGAATTTTCAGCCTGCCGTTTTTATCCGGTATAGGAATGGATATCTCCCTGTCAAATCTACCCGGTCGCCTTAACGCGGGATCCAAGGTATTAGGTATGTTTGTCGCTCCTATAACTATTACCTGTCCTCGCGACTCCAAACCATCGAGTAGGGATAAAAGCTGCGCTACAACACGTCTCTCAACCTGCTTTTCTCCGCCCATATCTTCCCGCTTAGGGGCAATCGCGTCTATTTCATCAATGAATATAATCGCTGGAGCATGATTTTTGGCATCCTCAAATACGCTTCGAAGCCGCGCCTCGCTTTCGCCGTAAAATTTACCCATAATCTCAGGCCCCGTTATATGCGTAAAATAAGCGTCTGTTTCATTAGCTACGGCACGGGCGATTAAGGTCTTTCCTGTGCCCGGAGGTCCATAGAGAAGCACTCCTTTTGGCGGTTCTATCCCCAATCTCTCAAACACCTGAGGATATCGCAGGGGAAGTTCTATCATCTCTCTTATTCTTTGGATTTGTGAGCCAAGGCCGCCGATATCTTCGTAGGAAATTTTAGCAGGTCTGGCTTCTCCTGCCTTTTTTGTTTCCATTCTTATCAAAGTGGCAGTGTTTATTAATGCCACACCGTCAGGAATGGTATCTACAACCTTAAAGTCGCATGATCTTGAACCGAATAGCGTTGCCCTAATTCTATCGCCTGACACGACAGGAAGCCCTTCTATAAGAGAACCGATATATTTAGTGTCACTGTCTCTTTGAAGCAGGCTTGATACCGTCATAGGTAAAAGCGTGATTTTACTGGCGGGCTTAGAATTAATTTTACGGATATTTACCTTTTCATCGAGGCCTATCTGGGCGTTTTCTCTCGCTATCCCGTCCATCTGGATAATCTTTTTTCCTCTATCTTCAGCATAACAGGGCATCGCTTTGGCCGCCGTCTTTCTTTTGCCTTCCAGCTCAATGACATCGCCTACATCCAGTCCAAGCGCCTTCATATCTTCCGGATCAATCCTGGCGATAGCCCTGCCGACATCTTTTGACAGGGCTTCTTTCACTTTTAAAACCA
>Ga0247841_10011482_pt1 | contig 11772 bp, 7 predicted proteins | sample LaCruzMarch2015__2_FD_192410 | JGI IMG/M metagenome (GOLD analysis project Ga0247841, IMG submission 192410) | Freshwater microbial communities from meromictic Lake La Cruz, Castile-La Mancha, Spain - LaCruzMarch2015_18m | ecosystem: Environmental > Aquatic > Freshwater > Lake | place: Spain...
TCACAGGCTCTTTTTCAATACCCACTTACACAGAGGGGTACTCCGGATTAAGCGGTCATGGAGATTATCCATACCAGTTTCTCGCCGGGAATGATGTGCTTGGCGATGTGTTCATTGGCAGAATATCGGCTGAAAGCACGTCTCAACTTGATGTTATTTTCTCAAAAATCTACTTCTATGAGAAGAATATAAACGTAGCATCTGCTCAATGGTTAAACAGGATGCTTTTGGTCGGTGACACAAACCCTTCAGGGAGTGGATGTCAGTACACAATGAAAAACATCAAGGATTTGAGTTACTATTACAACCCTGATTACACATATAACGAACAATATGGCGACCCCAATTCTTCATCGATGGACGCCGGCATTAATGCCGGTATCGGTTTTTTCTGGTACCGCGGTTGGATTGGCATGAGCAATTGGGACCCGAGTTCTGCCCTGGTAAATGGAACCAAACTTCCGCATAGCATTATAATTACTTGCGGAACCAACAATTTTGCCCAGGGTGTGGGTACGGCAGAAGCATTTATCAGGCTTGGCACTGCTGCTGTTCCTGCTGGAGCAGTAACAGCTATCGGCATGGAAACATCACACACAAACCCTATGTGTAATAATGTTTTGGAAAGAGGCATGGCGTCCGGTATATTTATTCACAATATGCGTACTATGGGCGAGGCTTTATTAAACGGAAAGCTCTTTTTGAGCCAAATGTACGGACAAACCCATGGTAGTGTGGCAAATTACTCAAATCACTGGTGCAATCTAATGGGCGACCCAACTATGGAAATCTATTGCAAGATACCCAATACTTTCGCATCTAATATCCCGCAAACGCTTCCGGCAGGGACAAACAACCTCGAACTGACAGTTCTTGACCAGAGTGGTTTGCCGGTTGAAGATGCCTGTATCACAGCCAGCGAGAATAATATCATCCTGGCAAGGTCTTATTCTGACGCATCAGGCAGGGTAGTGCTTTTTCTAAATTCCTCCCTGAGTGGCGCAAATGCAGTCGTGACTATTTCCAAACATGAATTCAAACCCTTGCAGCAAGCCATTACTATCAATGCTGCCGGGTCTTTAGTCGCCGGTGTCTCAATGATTGATGATGATAACGTCGGCAATTCAGTTGGAAACGGGGACTTTAATGCCAATAGCGGAGAAACACTGGAAATACTCTTTTCTCTGCGTAATTCAACCCCAACCACTGTAAATAATGTCACAGGTCATGTTATATGCTCAAGTCCTTACATTACTTTAGTTAATGACTCTTTAAACTTTGCCAGTATTGACCCCGGAACTTCGAACTATTCTTTCCTTCCGGTTTTGGTTCAAGTGGCATTTGATTGTCCAAACAACACCGTTATCCGCTTTGATATGCATTTGACAGACGCAGCAGATTCTCTGTATGAAATCCCCAATTTTGTATCTGTCACAGATGCCTTTATGTCCTTTGTAGCTTATCAGATTAATGATGGCAACAATCAGGCACTCGACCCCAACGAATCAGCTCCGTTTAACATAACTCTCAAAAATAACGGCGCAGTTACCATCAATGATATTTACGGACAGCTTGTAACACAGAACGACCTTGTGCAGGTTCAAGATAATATTGGCTACTTTGGCAGCATATTGGTCGGAGCACAAGCTACAACCACCGAGGATGCCTATCAGCTTTTGGGCAGAACTCAGATGCTTCCCGGTATGCTGGTTCCCATGCGTCTGAAACTCTCTAACGCAGCGGGTTTCCTGCAATGGATAGATTTTACTTTAACCGTTGGGGCAGTGACGTCTCACGACCCTCTGGGTCCCGATGCTTACGGCTATGTAATTTATGACGTAACAGATACCGGCTATGAAGATTGCCCGACCTTTGAGTGGATGGGTATAGCTCCTGCTGAAGGCGGTCAGGGCACGATTTTGCCTTTTACCGATACATCTGTCGATGTTGAAGGTGATGCAGTCGGTATAGTATCAACCATACCCGTTACTTTACCCTTCGCATTTCAATTCTATGGTGAACCATACACTCAAATTACCGTTTGCTCCAATGGCTTTATTGCTTTTGGTTTAACAGAAAATGGTAATTGGGCAAATTGCCCGATTCCGGGATATGGTGGACCAAGTCCCATGATTGCGCCTTTCTGGGATGATATGATCACCGGCAGCGGTGGAACTTACAAATGGTATGATGCCACCAATCATCGCTTTATTGTTGAATGGTATAATCTTAAAAACGGTTATAATCAATCCTCATTAGAGACTTTTCAGGTGATTTTGTATGACCAGGTTTATTATCCCACCAGTCTGGGCGACGGTCCCATCAAGATACAATATAACACATTTAATAACGTTGATAACGCTTCCGGTGATATGTCCGTTTCAGGTAGCGGTAATTATGCCACGATTGGAATTCAGAATGCAGACCAATCTACCGGACTGCAATATTCCTTTAATAACTTATATCCAACTGCGGCAGCACCGCTGAGTGCTCAGAAAGCATTGTATATCACCAATGCGCCTATATATCACTTTACTCCTCATCTGATGTATGACAGCAACGTCATTTTGGATAACAACAATAACGTTGTTGAGCCCGGGGAAACGGTTGACCTCAACGTAAATCTGCTCAATGTGGGTGAAGAAACTGCCACGCATATCAGCGCTGTGCTTTCAACCACAGACCCTTATGTTACCGTGGTCAGTGACACTTCTTCCTATGCTTCGATTGCAGGGAATGCAGTGGGTGGAAATTCATCCCCCTTCCGATTTTCTGTAAACAATGCCTGCCCTGATAAACACAATATTTCCTTTACTTTAAACATTAGCACGGATACAAATAATTGGATGCGCACCTTTAATGTAACGGTGGAAAAACCCAGCTTAATATACTATTCCTATTTAGTTAGCGACACTTTGGGCAATAACAACTGTGTTGCCGACCCGGGTGAAAACGTTACTGTCATCATCAATGCCAAAAACAATTCTCTGGTGGATGCTGTTGACCTGGTTGGAACTCTCGTTTCATACTACACAGGCATCACTATCACCAATCCGATTATTTCTAAAGCTTTGCTGGCACCGGGTGATATTATGCAGTTTGCTTATGCTGTTTCGCTCGACCCAACCATCACAAATGGAGCCAATGTGCCTTTTTCTTTTAATCTTGTAGCAGGCAATGCTCCGGCTGTCAATCAATCAATTACCTTAGGTTGCGGAACCAGCGGAATGGTACTTGACTTTGAATCCACCAATGGTAACCTTGAAGCTATCACAGGATGGCAATGCGGAATTCCAACCCAGACTACTCCTCATTCCGGAACGAATTTGTGGTGCACGGGATTAGTCGGGCAATATCCCAATAATGCTATGTTCACCTTAAAAACTCCGACAGTGACTCTGGGTACGAATGCCACTCTATCTTTTTGGCACATGATGTCCTGCCAAAACTACTACGACGGTGGCAATGTGAGCATTTCCACAAATAACGGCGACACCTGGACTTTATTATATCCCATGGCTGGCTACAATACTTCTTTGAATATAGCTTCCTTGGGTGAAGTCGGTTTTACCAATTCAGTTGCCTGGTCTCAAACCACATTTGATTTAAACCAATATGCCAATGCCTCTGTCATACTGCGTTGGAGATTCGGTTCCAATGCTACCGTGCAAGGAAACGGCTGGTTTGTTGATGATGTGATGATATCAGGATACTTTGTAAAATCAGGCATTATTATGGGCAATGTCACTTTGGCTTCAACCACGAGTCCTGCTCTTACCAAATTGACTACTCAAAACAGATTCGTGACATATCCTGATATTACAGGTGCTTATGCCATGTATCTACCCGCCGGGTCTTATCAAATCTCTGCCGGTCTGCCATATCATACTTCCCAGACTTCCAATACCTTCCTGATAGACAATCAGCAGCAGTTGTATAATTATGATTTTTCCTTAGGTTTCTTGCCCAACCCCAGTGGTTTAGTCTTGAGCGGTCCCTTTGGTCAATCAACAGTGACCCTGACATGGGTAGCCCCTATGGAAACTGACTATGAAGTGACAGGTTACAATATCTATCGCAGATTTGGCGAGCATCCTTATCAATTGATTGGTCAGGCAAATTCCACAACCTATACTGAAAATCTTTCTCTGGAAGGAACATATTACTATTACGTCCGTGCTGTATATGCTGAAGGCGAGGGCGCTCCCACTGAGATTGCTGAAGTGGCATTTCCTTTTGTGACAAATGGTGAAGAACCCATTCCGGTTTTGGTTAATGCGCTGCACCCCAATTTCCCCAATCCGTTCAACCCATCCACAACTGTTTCATATTCACTTGCCAAATCAGGCAATGCAACTTTGCGAATTTACAATACCAAGGGACAATTGGTCAAAACTCTGGTCAGTGGCGGTCAAAAAGCCGGTCAGAACAAGATTGTTTGGGATGGATTGAATGATTCAGGCAAGCCTGTTTCATCCGGTCTGTATTTCTACAAATTAGATGCCCCGAATTATACCAGCACCCGCAAGATGCTGATGCTCAAATAATAACAACACTATCAAATAATGAACGCCGGTTGTGATAACCGGCGTTTTTATTTTGTCTTGGTAAAAAGCACAAATTGCGGAAGTTTGCTCAATAAGAATATTCATTCAAATCTGTATTTCTTTCTTTTACAAATCAATGGCTCAATAGCAGTTTTCGCTAAAACTACCCTCTTTTCTTTATCAAATTTAAGTCGGATTTTAGTTGATATCTACCCGATATCCAGTTGGGTTTAATTCGACTGGATGTCGACTGAATACCAAGAGGATTTCGACTAAGAACTGAGCGCTTACAATGGAAAATACGTGGGAAGAGGGTCGGATTAAAAAAGAATTATTCAGGCAGAATCAATGAATCAGTCATCTCTATCAGTTTGGCTAAGTTGGGATTAGTTTTTTCAATGTCCTTCAATGTAAGGCTTGGTTTGATGCTTGGTTTGATACTTTCCGTCAATCTGGTAATGATTTTGACCGGCAAACCAAAATAACTTGTTAGGAAGTCATTCAGTTCGCTTTGGGAATCACTGACCATTTTATAGGAATGACTTTGATTGAAATCCATAAAGATTATATCGCTTTTCACACTGCTGATATTCTCCTTTTTAAGGAAAACCGGCAGCATCTTTTTCTGGAGGCTAAGCCTTTCAATGAAACCGTCCCAATTAGCAAACACAAAATCTTTGGTCAGTTCCTTGACTTGTTTGGGTGGGACATAGTTTATTTCTTCTGTTTCAATAGGTTTGGCTGTCTCTTTTGAGTTGGAAGCAGAACTAACTTCCCTTTTGAAAAAAGGGGTTACTTCCTTTTGGGTAGCAGGGACTGCGGACTGTTTGAAATCGGCGGTCTGCGGTTGTGCACCTGAGTTAAAACCACTTGGCAGTTTATCCAGCTTTGCCAATATTTCGGAAAGGCTCTCCATCTCATCCATTCTGGACAATTTTATCAAGACAACTTCTATCATCAGAGATGGGTGGGAACTGGTTCTGATATCCTGCTTAAGCTGAATCATAATCGATAACATATACATGAGATTATTGACATTCAGGGGTTCCACCAGGTCTGACAAAATGTCCATATCTTCCCGAACGATGCCTTTGATGGCGATGCCGATTTTCAGCATAACCAATTGCCGCAAAAACTCAAGATAGCTATTGATAAACTCGGTTAAATCTACTCCCTGATTGATGACGTCATGATAAAGCCGGATTAGGTTTATCGGGTCATGCTCAAAGATAGCTTTGGTGATATTTGCATATATCGTCAAAGGTAATTCGCCGAAAACTTCCAAAACCTGACCAATTTTGATTTCGCCACCGGAAAAAGACAATATCTGGTCTAACAAAGACAGAGCATCACGCATCCCTCCATCAGATTTGCGGGCTATCAGATACAAAGATTCTTCATCGATGACGATATTTTCCAGAAGGGCAATTTCTCTCAGTCTGCCAGTGATATCATCAGCCGGAATGCGTCTGAAATCAAAACGTTGGCAACGCGAAATGATAGTGGGAATCACTTTGTGCGGTTCGGTAGTGGCAAAGATAAATATTACGTTTTCGGGAGGCTCTTCCAGCGTTTTTAGCAGCGCATTAAAAGCATTTTTGGAAAGCATGTGTACTTCATCAATAATGTAAATCTTATACAATGATTGGCTGGGAGCATACATAAGCTCTTTCTGAAGGTCACGCACATCATCTACGCCGGTATTGGAAGCACCGTCAATTTCTATCACATCAGTCGAAGTGCTGGAAGTGATTTCTCGGCAATTATGGCATTCTCCACAGGGTGAATCTGAAGGTCCGTTCAGACAATTCAGACTTTTTGCCAGAATGCGAGCCATGGAAGTCTTCCCCACTCCCCTTGGACCTGTGAATAAATAGGCGTGGGCTATGCGATTTGTCTTGATGGCATTAGCCAGAATCTGCGTAATATGTTCTTGTGAATAGATTTCCTTAAAGGACTGGGGGCGGTATTTTCTGGCTAAAACTATATAACTCATATAACCTCTGGACACATGTTTTTGAGCATAACATATAAAGCAAGGTTTTTTTCCTTTACAGAATCAAATGCTCAGATAATTAAAGTTCTATAAGTGAATTTATAAGAAATGGAGGCTTAGTTATGAAACTGGAAGGAAAAGTTGTCGTAGCTCAAGGTGGTGGTCCGACTGCCGTAATCAATCAATCCCTGGTGGGAGTTGTGCTTGAATCACGCAAATTTAGCCAGGTTACACGTGTTTATGGTGCTCTGAATGGCGTTTCCGGCATCGTAAATGAGAACTTTATAGATTTATCTCAGGAAACCACACACAATTTGGAACAAGTGGCAGACACACCCTCATCAGCACTGCTTTCCACGCGTGACAAGCCTGATGTAAAGTACTGCAAAGAAATCTTTAAAGTATTGCAAGCGCATGATGTCCGCTACTTCTTCTATATCGGTGGAAATGACTCCTCCGATACAGTCAGAATCGTCAATGATGAAGCACAAAAAGCTGATTATGAATTCAGAGCAATCCATATTCCCAAAACAATTGATAACGACCTCGTACTCAATGACCATACGCCGGGCTTTGGTTCTGCTGCCCGTTTTGTGGCTCAGTCATTTATCGGTACCAATCTGGACAATCGGGCTTTGCCGGGTGTTTATATCGGAGTTGTTATGGGCAGGCATGCCGGCTTTTTAACGGCTGCTTCAGCCTTGGCACAAAAGTATCCTGACGATGGTCCGCATCTAATCTACATGCCGGAAAGAGCTTTTCACAGAGATAAGTTTCTGAAAGATGTAAAACGTGTTTACGATACTTACGGCAGATGCGTAATTGCTGTCTCAGAAGGTATTATTGATGAAAACGGAGTTCCCATTGTCACCAAGCTTACTGATAATGTGGAAAAAGATGCGCATGGCAATATTCAATTATCGGGTTCCGGAATGCTGGGAGATTTGTTGTCAGATTTAATCAAGAAAGAGCTAAAAATAAAACGTGTTCGCTCCGATACATTCGGATATTTACAAAGGTCGTTTATCGGCTGCGTATCTGATGTTGACCAGCAGGAAGCCCGTGAAGTAGGCGAAAAAGCTGCACATTATGCCATCTGGCACAATCTGGACGGCTCCATCTCTATCCAGAGAACCGGATTTTACTCAGTTGATTACAAGCTGCAAAATCTCAAAGATATTGCCGGTAAAACCAGACACATGGATGATGTGTTTATCAATGCCACAGGGAATGGCATCACAGATGAGTTTAAGTTCTACCTCAGACCGCTGCTTGGTTCAGGTTTCCCGATAGCTCACAGACTGAGAGCGCCTAATGTGGCAAAGTTATTGAATTGAAAAGATAAATATTACGTCTTTCTAAGTTAGGAACATTTTCGAGAAAAGCATTCACTGCAATAGACAGTTCTTGCAAAGAACCGTTGTTTTCAATTGTTGTATGGAATTGTGAGTCCATTTCAGAATGACTAAGCTGGTTCTTTAGACGTAAGTCAATTTCCTCGCTGTTTAGATTATCCCGGAGCACAACTCTTGCTTTTCTGAGTTTGATAGAAGAATGTATTATCACGATGTGGTCAAAACAGTTTTGCAGGTTTGCTTCAAATAAGAGAGGCACTTCGAAGCACAGAAAATCTGAAATGCACTTGTCAACTATCTCTTGCATCAAAACCAAAACCCTGGGATGGATGACACTATTCAACCATTTCAGTTCTTGCTCATTATCAAAGATTTGCTTGGCGACAGCTTTTCTGTCTATCACGTTATCATTGATAATCTCTTTTCCCCAACGCCCAACCAGCATTTCAATAATTGCTGCTTCCTGCAAAACCTGATGAGCAATCACATCAGCATAATAAACCGGATACTTCTGTGATAGTATTTGGCACACAGTAGTTTTACCGCTGCCGATATTACCGGTGATACCAATAATCAGGGGTCTGCTATTTGGTTGCATCTGAAATAATCTGCATTAGTTCTTCAAAAGCAACATCAGTTTGTAACAAGCCCTCAGAAGCAACAGAAACTCGTCCAGTTTGCTCGGAAACGACAATTGCAAGTGCATCGGAAACTTCTGTGATGCCGATTGCTGCTAAATGCCGGGTGCCATATTTCTGCTTGTTGGAAACATTCTTTGATAATGGCAGTACAGCTTTTGCAGCAATGATGCGTCCGTTTCTGATAATAACAGCACCATCGTGCAGAACCGATTTGATGTTGAAGATAGTTATTATCAATCGCAAAGATAATTTGGAATCCAAAATCTCCCCGGCGTTGATATACTCATTCAGATGTCTTTTGTTTTCAATGACAATAATCGCCCCAATCCTCCGGAATGACATGGTTGAGACTGCATCAATCAATGCTCCGCAATAATCTTTGGCGTCGTTTCTTCTGGAAAGAAAGCTGAGCTCATCATTGAGATTAAGTTTTGCCAATAGTGCTCTGATTTCAGGTTGAAACAAGACAATTACAACTATCACCCACAGACTTTTTAATGTGTTTAACAAGCCTGACACCATCTCAAGCTTCATAAACGCCGTTATCAGGTATAAGGCTGCTATTAACAGCAACCCGTAGAGTATCTGGTAACTGCCTGTGCGTTTCATCACAATCAGGCACTGATAGATGATTACACTGATGATTACGATATCTATAATGTCATTAAAGCCGGGAATCAGAAAGTTCATGCTTATCGAGCCTGGCAAGAGCGCATAACTTTTAGAAACTGAACATGTGCTTTGACGTCATGCACTCTGACGATATCTACTCCGGTTTGTAAGGATAAAGATGTTGCAGCGAGTGTGCCTCCCAATCTTTCAGAGGGTTCAGACGGGTCGATTTCATTGATAAAGCGTTTTCTGGAAGCACCTATTACCAATGGTAAACCCAGGATTTGAAAAGCAGACAATTTGCTTAGTATGACAAGGTTATGCTCCAAATTCTTACCAAAGCCGATGCCAGGGTCTAAAAAGAGTCTGGATTGATTAATCTCATGTAATGTGCAAAAAGCAAGACGCTCTCTAAAAAAGCAGATAATTTCTTCAATTACGTTTTCATACACGGGATTTTGTTGCATTGAAGCAGGTTCACCTTGCATGTGCATAAGAATTATGCCTATGTCCCGGTTTCTTTGCAGAATGTTTATCATATCCGGGTCATGTCTCAAAGCTGAAACATCATTAATTATGTTTGCGCCTGCCTGTATCGCTTGTTCTGCAACAACGGCTTTCCGAGTATCGACAGAAATTAATATATCTGAATACTTCCTGATTACCTGAATGACTGGAATAATTCTATCTATTTCCTGCGCTGCGCTGACCTCTTTAGCACCGGGTCGGGTTGACTCCCCTCCCACATCAATTATATCAGCTCCTTGCTTAATCAAGGATTTTGCGCATTCTATTGCTTTGGGCAGAGCTAAGTAATTGTTACCATCTGAAAAGGAATCGGGGGTAACATTGAGAATTCCCATCACTAAGGGACGGGGTTTCTCCTGAAATAGTTTTGAGATTTGATGAGCAGATTTATCCATTCTATTCAGGTTTGAATATAAAGGATATGCGATAGACCTTGCTGCTGATAAATGCTTTATAAGAAAAAATCCATTGCTTCAAAGCGGCAATTGATGCGTTTGTATAATTTGGGTCATCAATCTGAACAGGTAAAATTGATTCACCATTCACAGTGCCATCCTGATTGATTTTGAACTGCAAGGTCACTTTGCCAAAGTCATTGATATTAGGCTTGGGAAGCACTTGTTTTATCACAACAATATTGCCATCCGGATTGTCAAGTTGATAACCACTGCCACCTTGTGAGGTTGCGCCACGAATGTTGGATTTTATTCCTGCCAAATAACTTGATGATGTTCCCGGCTTAGGAGCGCTGTTAACATTCGAAACAGGTCTTCTGACCGGGGGTTCGATTGATTTGGCAGTGGTCGGCTGTGTTGCTATTTGTTCAGCAATAGGGATTTGTTCAGAATTTACATTATTAACTGGATTAGTTGATTCAGAAGTGTCATTACTCTGAGTATCTCCCTGGGGGGCAAAATCTTCCTGAACTACTTCCTGTTTTGGGTCTGTCAGCCACTCTACAAACAATTCAGTGTTTTTCTTTTGAACATTATATGAGATTAAACCAAAGCAAATTAGAATACCAACATGTATGATTAAAGAGATTAGAAAACTATCAAGCTCAAATTGATTATTTTGTTTCATTCAAAGGTGGATTGATGTTTTGGGTAGCAATTGTTATCTTCTCGAATCCGGAATTCCTGAGAATATCCATAATTCCGATAATATCCTGAAGCGTGGTAGCTTTATCAGATATAAGCCTCACAACTTGCTCATTCGATTTGAAATACAGAGGCAAATCCGTTTGAAACTGTTCAAGGTTCATTTTGATGCCGTTTAATTCAATAGTATCTCTATCTCTATAAACGACTTCCAGAGTTCTAAAGTTCTGTTTAACACCTGAACTTGAGCCCGGCAAACGTATATTTATTCCGGCTTGTATAACAAAATTGGAAGCAAGTGTGATAAAAATCAGTAAAAGAAAGACTACATCAGTCAGGGATGTTAACAAGGTTGTCGCCATTCTTTTATGAGTAGTTTCGACTTTCATAATTCTTATCTTTGTTCTCTTCTATGCCTGATGAGAAAATCATCTATTTGTTCCTGAAGCAGCTTGGCTGTGTTTTCGATATGGGTAACCAGGTCATTGTAAAACATAATTGCCGGTATTCCAACAATCAGTCCACCCACAGTAGTAAGCAATGCTTCCCAGATTCCACTGGAAAGATATGTGATGTCTATGCCATTTTGACTATGGGCAGCGATATTCATAAAGACTTTAACCATACCTGTAACCGTTCCGAGAAACCCAACTAAAGGAGCAACAGCCGAGATAGTGGAAAGCCATCCCATCCCGCCTTCCATTTTATGAATGGAAAGATTTGCTGAAGCTTCTATGCTGTCTTTGATTAAAGCATAATCTTCATCCAAAAGACTGGCGGCTTTACTCAAAACAACACTCAAAGGACAAGTATTCCCATACTCTTTAACAACTTTGTTGATGCCTTCGATACTTTCTTCAACTGCAATTTTTTTTGTCAATTGCTTGTGGATACCGATAATTTTAAACACTTGCCGGTATTTGGCGATTATAATACCCAGAGCAAAAAACGACAGGGCTAAGAGGACGTACATTAAAGGTCCGCCCAATATAA
>Ga0247841_10011485_pt1 | contig 11767 bp, 10 predicted proteins | sample LaCruzMarch2015__2_FD_192410 | JGI IMG/M metagenome (GOLD analysis project Ga0247841, IMG submission 192410) | Freshwater microbial communities from meromictic Lake La Cruz, Castile-La Mancha, Spain - LaCruzMarch2015_18m | ecosystem: Environmental > Aquatic > Freshwater > Lake | place: Spain...
CCGAAAGACTCGAAAGATGTCTGACATACGACCCGGGAATGGGAATCGTTCGCCATGCCGATGCCGGATACGAAAGCGCAATTGAAAACCGGAAGAAGTTCGGAATCCGTATGCCGATGATAAAATATTGAGTATTTGGTATATGGTATTAAGTAATTGGTAATTAGATAAATTATAGGTTCCGGATAAGGTTTATTGTGAATTCATAATCTCTTCTATTTCGCCTGCTTCAACAGGGATGTTTATAAATAAATCGTTATTACCCTTTTCGGTAACAACTATGTTGTTTTCAAGCCTTATCCCTATACCTTCTTCAGGAATGTATATACCAGGCTCAACAGTAAATACCATCCCGGGTTTGTAGGGCATGTGGAAATATCCTACGTCATGCACATCAAGCCCGAGGAAATGGGATACATTGTGCATAAAATATTTCTTAAATGCAGGGCAGTTCTTGTCCTGTATCTTTATGTCGTCCATTGTGATTAAACCAAGGTCAACAAGTTCCTTCTCCATGTTCGCCTCGGTTTCTTTCTGAATATCTTTCCAGACTCCGCCCGGCTTAATAAGCTTTATTGTTCCTTTCATTACTCTGAGGCATGCATTGTAAACTTCTTTCTGACGTTTTGTGAACTTTCCGTTAACCGGTAAACACCGTGTCATATCCGCATTGTAATTAGCCCACATTGCCGCCGTATCAATCAACAACACGTCACCGTCCTTGCATTGCTTATCGTTTTCAATATAGTGCAATACGCAGGCGCTCGGTCCCGAAGCAATTATCGGATAGTAATCCGCGAATGCGCCTGCATTTCTCACGAATTCATGTCCGAATTCAGCTTCTATCTCGTATTCCCATACTCCGGGTTTCAGGAATTTCATAACACGCCTAAATCCTTTTTCCGTTATATCGGCGGCTTTTTGCAACAGTTTAATTTCTTCGGGCGATTTTATCATTCTCAATTTATTAATCACGGGCGCAAGACGCATATATGTATGAAGAGGATATTCTTCCCTGCATTGTTTAATAAACCTCGCCGCTCTCGTTTCGACTTCAATTACCGCTCTTTTATGTTCATTTGAGTTTATGTAAATATTTTCCGCATCCGTTACAAGCAGTCTGAATATTCTCGGGAATTCCGACAGCCATTGTATGTTTTCAATTCCCGTCACCTCCGTTGCTTCGTCCTTCATAAGTTTTCTGCCTTCCCATACGGCAATCATAGCGCTCGTTTCCTTCAAGAAAAGTACTTCCCTGAAAGCCGGATCGGGTGAATCAGGAAATAATACAAGGATTGTCTCCTCCTGATTAACGCCTGTAAGCCAGAAAAGGTCTGTGTTTTGCCTGAACTTCATCGTGCCGTCAGCGTTAGTCGGCATTGTATCGTTAGCCTGTATAAATGCTGTTGAACCGGGTTTCAATTGTCCTGCAAGTTTTGCCCTGTTTTTAATAAACAGTTCTTTATTGATTTTAACATTCCTCATAGTGTTTGTTTTTTTTATATTTTTTTCATTCGTTAAATCCGAGCAGGATTCCCTTATTCATTATTAAATCTTCATCAAAGTAAACATCGGGACTTTTCACAAGCCCGTCGAGATGGCTCGCTACTTTTATAATTCCGCCCATGGATACGTTATTTCCAAAAGCTATATGTATTGTGCCGTAAACCTTTTCGTCTTCGAGTATCTCTCCGCACAACTGAGCTTTATAATTCGTACCGAAACCAAACTCCGCCACTGCTCTCGCTTCGCGGCCCGGTTTATCAAGAATAGCCGTTAGCCGTTTTGCTTCTTCTCCGCCTTCTATTTTTTCCGCGTATCCGTTAACCACCGTAATTATTATCGGCTCTTTCAGTAAACCTATCCCTGCCATTGAACCGTCAATAACAACCGTTCCGTTTGTCTTGTCTTCCCAGGGCGCCAGGTAAACCTCACCTGAGGGAAGATTACCGCCGTCACCTTTATTTCTCAGGACACCGGTACTTTCAAGTATGTTCCTGTCTTTCATCGGCATTGATATATCCGTTCCGCTTTCCGTAACTACTCTGATTACTGAAGTTTTACGCAGTTTATCAGCTACAAATTTTGTCATACTGATTATTTTACTGTAATCAGCATTCAGGCATCGTATCATAGTTTCTGTCCATATACCCGGCATGGTACCGACCCGCACGCCTATTTTAGAGGCTTCACGTCTCGCATTTGTGTGTGTGAGTGATTTCTGCGTGGGACACAGTACAACATCAACAGTTTTCATGAGCTCTGCAATTTGCGGCGGCGGCTCCTGCCCGTTAATTTCCCGTGATTTCATTTCAAGAGAGAATGCTTCTTTACAGAGAAGTTTGCCCTCTTCGAGAAGTGCCTGCGCAATTTCTCTTTTTGTTTCATCTGTTATTATCAGCAATGTTTCTTCGGGCTTTAAGCCCATACAATCCGCAAGCGCAATCTGTGCCGCCTTTTTTAATTCTTCGTTTTTATTCATGGTAATTTTATATTTAAATTGCGTAGGAAAATTAATGCCATACAACTATTGAATTATTCCTAATATATTTATAAAATCAAGATATTTCAATTTACTTACACGATTATATCAGGAACGTTATTGTACGAACATTGCTGAAATTTACAGAAAATATTGAACTTTCTAAGCTTACTTCTATCGGACTTGGGGGAAGAGCGAAGCTTTTCTGTGAATGCGATACCGAGGACAAACTTGCTGAATGTATAAAATATGCGGATGACAACGAAATTTCATTCTATATACTCGGAGGCGGTTCGAATACCGTTTTTTCCGATAATGGTTTTGACGGTCTTGTAATAAAAATTAACATCAGGGGTATTCAGGTTCATAATGAATTCAGAGATAATGTAATTCTGAATGCCGGAGCAGGCGAAGACTGGGACTCGCTTGTAAAATATTGCGTTGAGAGTAGTTATACAGGGCTTGAATGTTTGTCGGGAATTCCGGGCAGTGCAGGAGCAACGCCGATACAAAACGTCGGAGCTTACGGACAGGAAGTGAAAGATGTAATTATGTTCGTAAAGACTCTCGACCGGAGGACTATGAAACCTGTTATGTTTTCAAACGAAGATTGCCTCTTCGCTTACCGTACCAGCCGTTTCAAGACCATTGATAAAGGAAAATACATAGTCACTAACGTGATGTTCCGTCTTAAAATAAACGGCGAGCCTGACATTAAATACAAAGAACTTGATGATTATATCAAAACAAAAACCGATTTATACAGATTGAAAGAATGCAAAGGAAAGCTCGAAACCGTCAGGAATGCGGTTATTGAAATCAGGAAAAGTAAATCAATGGTTCTCGACCCGGCTGACGCGGATTCCCGTTCCTGCGGATCATTCTTCGTAAATCCGTTATTAAAGGAAGATGAATTGCAAAAACTGAAAGCCGTGTATGAAGAAATTCCGGTATTTCCGGCGGGTCAGTATTTTAAGATATCTGCCGCCCGGCTGATTGAAAATTCCGGTTTCATGAAAGGATTTACAAAAAACGGCGCCGGGATTTCATCGAAACATACGCTGGCGCTCGTTAATAAAGGATGCACTGCGTATGATTTGATTGCCCTTGCGGATGAAATATCAGCTAAAGTATATGAAAAATACGGTGTTAAACTTGAAAAAGAACCTGTTCTTGCCGGGTTTTAACAAAAAAGTTCTTTTGAAACTATGGTATTTTATTTTTACATTAATTATCCTTATGAAAATATGTAAATTAAAATATGTCTAAAAAAAGTTTTGCGAGTGTTTCTTTACATACTCTCGGATGTAAGCTGAATTACAGTGAAACGTCAACACTTGCAAAGCAATTTGAAGCGAGAGGCATACAGCTAAAGCGGTTCGGTGAGAAATCTGATATCTTCGTTCTCAATACCTGTACAGTTACTGATAACGCGGATAAAGAGTGCCGCCGGATTATACGAAGTGTAATCAGGAATAATCCGGATACATACATAGTAATAACCGGATGCTATGCGCAGTTACAGCCGGGAGATATTGCGGCAATTGAAGGAGTTGACCTTATTCTCGGTTCGCAGGAGAAATTTAAGTTATTCGATTATCTCGAAAAAAGTCCTGCGAATTTTGATTCCGACTTGCTCCCGTGCGTATTTAAAAAAAGTACTGTAGAACCAAAAACAAAAATTTTCGTATCTGAAATAAAGGGAACTGACGGTATCGGAGAGGCTTTTTCAGCCGATACAGATTCAAGAACGCGGGCGTTTCTTAAAATTCAGGACGGATGTGATTATTCTTGTTCTTTCTGTACTATTCCGCTTGCCCGCGGCAGTTCGCGCAGTCTGCACGCGGATAAGGTTATTGAAAACGCGCAGAGGATTATTGACGCGGGATATAAGGAAATTATACTTACCGGCGTTAATACGGGCGATTATAATTATACCGAAGGAATTAACGGCGCAGGTTCTGTTTATAAATTTATTGATGTTCTTTACAAACTTGAAAAGCTCGATATTAAACGGATTCGAATTAGTTCTATTGAGCCGAATCTCTTAACCGATGAAATTATTCAGCTTGTAAAATCATCGGATAAGTTCTGCAATCATTTCCATATTCCTCTGCAGAGCGGTGATTCGGATATACTAAAACTTATGAAGCGGCGTTATAACCCCGGTTTTTTCGGAGACCTTATACATAAACTGAATGAGGAAATCGAAAATGCCGGTATCGGAATAGATGTTATTGCCGGCTTTCCGGGTGAATCGGATGTGAACTTCGGGAATACATATAATTTTATTGATGCGCTTCCCGTAAGCTATTTACATGTTTTCGGCTATTCCGAGCGGAGGAATACGCCCGCCGCCGCATTTCAGGGAAAAGTGGATGTTAAAGTGCGGAAAGAGAGAAGTTTGTTACTCAGGAATCTTTCGGAGAAAAAGAGGTCCGTGTTTTATTCGCGTTTTGCGGGAACCGAACAATCCGTTCTTTTTGAATCGGGTCAAGCGAAATCGGGCAATGAATATATAGAGGGCTTTACGGGTAATTATATTCGTGTAATAACAAAAATAAATCCTGAAGGCAGACCTGATTTACAGAATGAGATAAGAAAGGTCAGGCTGAACAGAGCTTTCGACGGAACTCTCGGCGGAACTTTTTCGGGTGTTAACGGTATTAAGGCTGTTTTAAGTGAATTAATTTAAAATTAATCTTTTTTTATATTTACAAATTTAATATGTAGATTCCGGCGCAGACCTATTTTAAAATGCCGCCGGAACGACATGGAGGAGATATGAAACTCTTTTTAATCAGACACACAGAGGCAATAGATTACGAAACGGAATCGGTAAGGAATGATGAATACCGGTACGTTACGCCTAAGGGCAGAAAGATTGCGCAAACTGTATTCCGCAGTCTCAAAGAGGAACTTGCCGATCTCGACAAGATTTTCACAAGTCCGTTTATACGCTGTGTTCAGACTTCCGAGATTTTAGCTGTTTCAATGAAGTATAAACACGATGTTGAAATCGCGAATGAGCTTGTTATGTCATCAACTGCGGCAAAAGTGGTTCACTTGCTTAAACGCAATACTGTTTTTAGTTCTATCGCTCTTGTCGGTCACGAGCCGATGATGAGCGCGCTTATTGAAGAACTTTCAGACAGAAAACCTGCGGGCTTTATGTTTAAAAAAGCGGGGGTTTGTTTTATTGATTATAATGCAGCCGCGAAAGAGGGTAAGTTTATGTGGTACTTCTGCCCGAAAACTTCCGCGTTTATAAAATAACGTTTAAGTTAATCTGATGTATATTGCCGATGCATTGATTTGCGCCTCCGGGCTCGGTTTTTCTTATAATAAAGCCGGGTTAATTCTTAAGGATGTTTCAGCCGAAATTCCGCGCGGAAGTTTTTCCTGCGTCATCGGCAGAAACGGCTCGGGCAAATCAACGTTTGTAAAGATTCTATCAGGCATTTATTCGGGCTATTTGGGAACGGTTATTTATAATGATGAGGATATTCGCAATATTCCCGCAAAAAAACTCGCCTCGGTTTTAGCTTTCATTCCGCAGTACAGTTTTATACAGGAGAATAATATTTCTGTTTATGAATTTCTGACAGCGGGCAGGTATTCATATAAAAAGTTTACTGATTTTTTTTACGATTCCGGGGACTTCTCTGCAATTTCTGCCGCGCTTGATATACTCGGTATTACTGAACTGCGGGACCGGCTTCTGAGCGGACTTTCCGGCGGAGAACGGCAGAAGGTTCTTATCGCGCTTGCGCTTGTTCAACTCGATATTAGCTCCGACCTTAGAGGAAAAACACTGATTATTGATGAGCCGCTTACTTATCTCGACGTGAATTATCAGTTTGAAATTTTTAATGTTTTGTCTAAATTGAACAGGGAAAAAGGGTTAACAGTGATTGCTGTTATTCATGACCTTAATATGTCTATTAAGTTCACGGGTTTTACTCTGCTGATGGAATCGGGAAGGATTATACGCGCGGGGAAAACTATTGATATTATCACGGAGGAGTCAATCGGTAAGTATTTTATGATAAATGCGCAGATTGTAAATTTCGAGAATGAGTTTCATATTAATTTTATACCTACGGGATAAATAAATTAAGAGCGAAGCGAAGAGAAGATAACACGAATTAACACAAATTGCCGCGAATTGAGTATATGAACAAGAGCGGGAACACAGATAAGAACTTTTTTTTGAATAAGAACAAGAGCGGTTACACAGAGGACACGGAGAAACTCAGAGGGACACAGAGAAGAACTTTTTTGAGAATAAGGGCAAGAGCGGGAACACAGATAAGAACTTTTTTGAGAATAAGGGCAAGAGCGGGAACACAGATAAGAGCTTTTTTAGAATAAGAACAAAAACGATGGAAGATAAACACAAAAATATTATAGTATCAGAAATTAAGAACTTTTCCGGTAAGGATTTCTTGAAGACTAAGAAGATTATTCTTAACCGTCCCGATAAAAGAAATTCTCTCGACGATGTAATGATTCGTGAACTTACTGAGGCAATCAACGATTTTTCGGAAGATGCGGAAACACGGAGCATTGTTATTACAGGCGCGGGGGGGAATTTCTGCTCAGGGCTTTATCTGGATTATTTGCATAAGATTTCCGAGTTCGACGTCCTGCAGAATAAAAAGGATTCTCAGAACTATAAAAACCTACTGCTTGCGATTTATAACTGCCGTAAACCGGTAATTGCTATGGTTGACGGATATGCCCTTGCGGGAGGATGCGGCATCGCCAGCGCCTGTGATATTATTGTGGCTTCGGATAAGGCGCAGTTCGGTTATACAGAGGTTAAAATCGGCTTTATTCCGGCGATTGTAATGGTCTTTCTGCTTAAACGCGTAAGCGAAACTCACGCGAAAGATTTACTGCTGACTTCAAAGTTTATTACCGGCACCGAAGCTTACAGAATAGGATTTGTTAATTATGTTGTGGAGCAATATATGCTTGAGAGCTATACTGAAAAGCTTTGCGAAAGTCTTAATTCTCTCCCCGCAAGCTCAATTTCTCTCACAAAGGAAATGTTTAAGAATGTTTCTTCTATGAGTTTTGAGTCGGCGCTGGACTATGCAGTTGATATGAACACAATAACGCGCATGTCGGAGGATTGCAAAAACGGAATACGTAAATTTTTAACTAAAAAGTAATCTTAACGTAAAATAAGACAAACACTTAAAATTTAACACTTAACACTTAACACTTAACACTTAATATTTAATATTTATTAATTAAATTAAACTGAAAAATGACAGACCCAAAAAAGTATAAAGAGCTTCAGTATCTCGACCGTAACGAATCGCAGTACGGTCCATCGCCTAATTGTTACGAATTCCTGAAAAATGTAACAATAGACGAACTTTCGTGCTATTCCCGCGATTTTGCCAGAGGTATTAAGTCAAGCCTTTCAAAGCGTATAGCGGATGATTTTGGTTTACCGGAGCGCCAGGTAATTCTCTCTTACGGCAGTGAAGACCTCCTGAAACAGATTATACACTATTATCTTGAGCGCAAGGAAAAGATTCTGATTCCCAGGGAAGCATGGTGGTATTACAAAAAGGTTGCATACGAAGTCGGCGGGTTTAACGTTGAATATCCGATGGCAAAGCGTATTACAAATGAGGGCATTGCTACTTTTATGTACGATGTGGATAAGATGATAGAAATTTACGACCGCGAAAGTCCGCGTATAGTCCTTATCGCTTCGCCTAATAATCCTACGGGCAACAGAATTCCCAAAGAAGACCTCAAGCGATTCCTCGATGCCTGCAGGGGAGCTCTTGTTATGATAGATGAAGCTTACTGGGGATTCGGCTCGCTGGAGAATGATTACGTTAAACCGTTCCTTGATGAGTTCCCGAATCTCGTTATCTGCCGGACTTTCTCAAAGTATTATGCGCTTGCGGGATGCCGTATGGGTTTCTCATTCGCAGGAAAAAATCTTGAGGAGCTTATTAATTATTCCATGCGTTATCTCGGATATAACCGCATTTCCGAAAAACTCGGCGAAATTGCAATTGACGATTCCGAGTATTATGAAAGAGTCACTGCGCTGATGCAGGAAGATAAGGAATACTTTTACACTGAGTTTGCGAAGCTCGACGGTTTTACGCCCTATAAATCGTATGCCAATTTTATGCTTGTTGATATGCCGATGGATATTCGCAAAGGTCTGAATAAATTCCTTAAGGAGCGCAATCTGCTGATTAAGTTCCTTGATGAAGAGGCATTTAAGACGGAAACCCGCATTACACTCGGTACACGCGAACAGAATATGTACCTTATGGACAGCATAAAAGAATATTTAGGTAAATAAGGAGAATTTTTAATGGCAAAAACAGTAAAGAAGGGACCTCCGGCTCCGAAAAAGCCGAACTATCCGCTTTATGTTATTTCAGCCGCTGTTTTAATCGCGGCGGCTTATTTTATATATACATCCATGTCAGATAAAAAATCAAATTACACTTTAAACACGGACAGATTAGAAAAGTTAAAAGACGTTGCCGAGCCTCAGTTCAAAAAACAGGGTGAGCTTGAATTTATCAGCGCCCAAAAAAGTTCTACCGGGAATAAAATTCTCGGTAAAATCGAGATAGAAATAGCCGACAAGGATTCATCCCGTATGCAGGGGCTGATGTACAGAAAATCCATGTCCGAAGACAAAGGAATGCTTTTTATATTTCCAATCTCGGAGCCGCAGTCTTTCTGGATGAAGAACACCATAATATCCCTCGATATAATTTTTGTTAACGAGGATAAGGAAATTGTAAAAATTCATAAAAATACGGTTCCTTACTCAAAAAATTCCAATTCATCGTTTAAAAAATCAATGTACGTTGTTGAAGTTGTTGCAGGATTCACGGATAAATACAAAATAGCGGAAGGCGATAGAATTGATTATAAAACAGCTTCCTACCAGAAATAAGCAACCGGATGACTAAGAAAAAAATAAAATCTGATTATTTCTTAAACCGCGAGCTTAGCTGGATAGAGTTTAACCGCCGCGTACTTGAAGAAGCCGCTGATAAGTCACAGCCGCTGTTTGAACGCGTCAAGTTTCTTTCTATTTTCTGCACTAATCTCGACGAGTTTTTTATGATACGCGTCTCGGGACTGAAACGTCAGATTATCGGCGGAGTTCACGAAGCATCTTCAGACGGTCTTACGGCACTTGAACAGTACGATTTAATCTATCAGGAACTTGTTCCGATGATTAAAGAACTTTACAGAATTTTTAACGAAGATATTATACGGGAACTCGCCAAGAATAAAATCAGATTCCATGCTTACGAGGAACTTTCGAAAGCGGACAGAAACGAAATTGACAATTATTTCGACAATCAGGTTTATCCTATTCTCACACCTATAGCAATAGATAATGTACATCCGTTTCCGAACCTTGTTAACCGCACACTTGCACTTGCAATAGTACTTGATGACCCGGAAACCGCTCACAATGAAGAGCGTATTTCCGTGATACAGATACCCGGGAATCTGCCGCGTTTTCATAAACTTGACAATCCCGGTTACAACAGTTTTTTACCTGTTGAAGATATTATCCGCGCCAATGCGCATAAACTTTTTCCGGGTATGCATATACAGGGTTCATACACATTCAGGATAACACGCAATGCCGACCTTGAACTTGAAGAGGAAGAAGCTGACGACCTGCTTACTTTAATCGAGGAAGAAATTAAGCGGCGGCGGCTTGGCGTCATTGTACGTCTTGAAGTACAGAAATATATTCCCGATAAGGTTCTCAGATTTCTTATATCCGACCTTGAACTTGAAGGAAATGAGGTTTACATGGTAAACGGACTGATTAACCTCGGTGATTTGATGAATATATATAAACTTGACAAGCGAAACCTCAAGGACGAGAGTTTCAGTCCCAGAATATCTTCTTTCTTTGTTGAGGAAATCGATTTTTTCAAAGCTATACGCAAACGTGATATACTGCTTCATCATCCGTTCTATTCTTTTTCGTCTGTAAGCGAATTTATAGCACAGGCGGCGGAAGATAAAAATGTTTTTGCGATAAAGCTGATACTCTACCGTACAAGCGGTGATTCTCCGATAATCAAATCGCTGATACATGCGGCTGAAAACGGGAAGCAGGTTACAGCAGTCGTCGAGCTTAAAGCGCGGTTCGACGAAGAGAATAATATTGTCTGGGCGCGGAAGCTTGAGAATGCGGGAGTCCATGTGGTTTACGGAATCTCGGGGCTTAAGACTCACTGCAAAATGCTTCTTGTGGTCCGCCGTGAACACGGGGAAATGAAACGCTATCTGCATCTCAGTACGGGAAATTATAATCCTATTACATCAAAGATATATACTGATTTCGGACTTTTTACGGCTAACGAGGATTTTTGTAAAGACGCTTCCGACCTTTTCAATTATCTTACGGGCTTTTCGCGTCAGAAAGAATACAGGAAATTTCTTATCGCTCCGTTCGGAATGCGGAAAGGACTTATTAATTTAATTGATAACGAGATTAAATCGCATAAACAAAATTCCAACGGTAGAATTATTATAAAGTCAAATTCACTGGTTGATGATAAAATCATTATGAAGCTTTATCAGGCATCAACTGCCGGAGTGAAAGTTGACCTGATTATACGCGGTATCTGCCGTATCCGTCCGGGAATTACCGGACTGAGTGAGAATATCAGCGTGGTCAGTATTGTGGGCAGATTCCTTGAGCATACACGGGCTTACTGGTTTTATAATAACGGGAAACCCGTAATATACACGGGCAGTGCCGATATTATGCAGAGAAATTTTGACAGACGTGTTGAAATGCTTTATCCGATTGAACATTCGGGGATAAAAGAAGACATAACGGAAATACTCGGATATTATCTGAATGATAATGTTAAGGCAAGAATATTAGACGGAAACGGTAATTACATAAAAAAAGAGTTTGCTTCGGGCAAATTACCGGATTCCGAAAAAAGTTCTGCGAAAACGGCAAATCTTAACACTCAGGAATATTTATTGTCAAAGGTTAAGAAGAAATTCCTGTCCGAGCGAAAGAAAGAATACCGTAAGAAAATTAAAAAATTAAAACAAAAAAACCGTACTTCATAGAACATTCCTGAAATAATCCTGATGCTGAAACAATCCCGAAACGAGTTCGGGACAGGGAAGCATGACAAGAATAGGGTTCAGGACAAGTTTCAAGGTACGAAACATTTATTAACACTTAACACTTAACACTTAACACTTAACACTTAATACTTAATACTAAAT
>Ga0247841_10011486_pt1 | contig 11767 bp, 7 predicted proteins | sample LaCruzMarch2015__2_FD_192410 | JGI IMG/M metagenome (GOLD analysis project Ga0247841, IMG submission 192410) | Freshwater microbial communities from meromictic Lake La Cruz, Castile-La Mancha, Spain - LaCruzMarch2015_18m | ecosystem: Environmental > Aquatic > Freshwater > Lake | place: Spain...
GTGTTGAGTGGTACTGTCTTCGGGTGATTGAATATGAATTCTCAACATTAATCAAAGGATAAAATACTTTCACTTCCCTGAAAATGTGTGAAAGTGTGAGAATTAACCTGCGTAAAAGGTGGTCATTCGAGAATCCAAGAGGCGCGATATTCAGGTCCATATTCAGGATGGTTTTCGAAGTCCGAATTTACTCATTTTATTGTATAATGTAACTCTGTCAATCTTCAGCAAATTGGCGCTTCGTGAGATATTCCAGTTATTCTGCTCGAGTACTTTTTCTATATATTTCTTTTCAATTGCCGAAAGGCTGAGATCGCCTTCGGGAGAAATATCAGCATTCGTATTGCTTTTATTGAAAGGGAGGTCTTCGGCTTTTATTAAGTCAGTTTTTCCGATAACGACAGCTCTTTCAATCGCGTTTTCGAGTTCACGCACATTTCCCAGCCATTGATAGTTCATCATAAAATCCATAGCTTCGGCAGAAATACCTTTAACATTCCGCCCCATCATTTCGCAGTATTTTTTCAGAAAATGTTCCGCCAGAATCGGTATATCTTCTCTCCTTTCACGGAGCGGTGGTATAGGTAATGTAATTACATTAAGCCTGTAATACAGGTCTTTCCTGAATTTCCCTTCTTCAATTAACTTTTCAAGGTCTTCGTTCGTCGCAGTAATAATTCTGAAATCGCTTTCCACAATTTCATTCCCGCCGACGCGGTTAAACTTGCGTGATTCGATAACACGCAGAATTTCCACCTGCATCTTAACCGATATAGTTCCGATTTCATCGAGGAAAATTGTGCCGCCATTCGCTATTTCAAATTTTCCTTTACGCCTGAAATGCGCGCCCGTAAAAGAACCTTTTTCATGTCCGAATAATTCGCTTTCGAGCAGGGATTCCGACAGCGCTCCGCAATTTACGGTGATTATCGGGAAATATTTTCTTCTGCTGTTCTGATGAATAGCTTTGGCAACAAGTTCTTTTCCGGTGCCGCTTTCGCCGCGTATCATAACTGTTGTGTCGGTTGCCGCCACTGTAGTAACCATCTCAAGAACTTTCTTCATCTGGATGCTTTCGCCGACGAGGTTTTCCGGAACAACTAACAGCTCAATCTTATCTTTCAGCTGTGCATTTTCTTTTCTCAGCCTTCTCTGTTCAAGTGCATTACGAACAAGATTGTTCAGCTCGTCCGGGTCAACCGGCTTTGTAACGTAATCATAAGCTCCGTCTTTCAAAGCCTGTATAGCGGTCGGCACAGACGCGAATGCAGTTATGAGAATGACGAAACAATCATTGTCAATCTCTTTTATCTTAGTCAGCAATTCAAGTCCGCTCATTCCCGGCATTTTCATATCGAGAAGAGCAAGGTCATATTTCCCTTTGTCAAATATTTTAAGCGCCGCCTCACCGCTTTCGGCTGAACTTAAAGTGTAACCTTCTTCTTCAAACCAGTGCGTGAGGGATTCCCTTACGATTCTTTCGTCATCTACAATTAAAATACTTTCTTTGTTCATTTTAGTAATTCTGTTCTATTGGTAATGTTATTTTAAAAGTTGTTCCTGCCGCCGTGCTTCTCTCGACTTCAATTTTTCCTTTATGTGAATTTATTATTCCGAATACAACTGCAAGACCGAGTCCTGTTCCCTTGCCGGCTTCTTTTGTAGTAAAAAACGGTTCAAAAATATGCGGTAAATCTTTCTCGGGAATTCCCGATCCCTGGTCAATTACATGAATTACCGCCTCTCCTTTTTCCTCTTCGAGACGTAATTCTATACTGCCGCTGCGGTTTGTCATAGACTCTATAGAATTAATTAAAAGCGATATGAGCGCCTGCTGAATTTTCTGCGGATGGCAGACAATTACAAAAGACTCGAACCTGCAATTCTTAACGAGTGTAAGGTTGTTCATCGCGAGATGGTGATTTATAAGCATTCCGCACTTGTCAATAATCTGCACGAGGTCAGCCTGTATGAATTCTTCGTTATCCCTGTGAGAAAATAACAGCAGGTCTTTCACAATTTTCCCGCAGCGGGAAGATTCTTCGGATATCAGCGTAAGGTATTTAATGCTTTTATCGTGAAGTCCGTCTGTATTTACCTCTTTTAATTTCTTCGCTATCAGCTTACTGTAAGTAAGAATACCTTCAAGAGGATTATTAATTTCGTGCGCAACTGTAGCGCTTAGTTTGCCGAGTGAAGCAAGTTTTTCCATCTGAACAATCTGCCCGTAAATTGATTTCAGTTCCTTTGTTTTTTCTTCGACTTTAACGTTCAGGTTATCCGACAGGTCTTTTATTTCATTATAAGCAAGCGAAAGTTTTTTTGACATATCGTTAAACTCCCCCGCAATTTTACCCAGTTCACTGCGCGTTCTTATCTTAATCCTGTAATCCAGGTTTCCTTTTCCGAGTTCGGCGATGCCCACATGAAGTTTCTTAAGCGGTTTATTCACAAGGAAAAGTATAAACAAACCGCTGAAGGCGGAAATGAATAATGTTATGAGCAGTGATGTAATAATAATATTTCTTCGGTTTGTACTAATCGTATGGTCTGCCGCTTTCATAGATACCATAACATCGAGCACACCCGTCAGTTTGTTTTTGGGCGAATGCGCGTGACAATCCGCATTATAACAATCCGGCTCGTTGGCAATCGGGTTTATAAGACCCAGAACGCGTTCATCTTTTGTTAAATTGAAAATTCGGATGCTGTCTTTTGGGGATGAAACGTAACGTTTTGTTGAACCGTCGTGGCAAACAACGCAGGCTTCCGCTGTCATATCAACAGTTTTCATGAGTTCGGTTGAATCAGTCGAATAAGTAATGACGCCCTGCTTATTGTATATTCTTATTCGTTTCACGCCCGGCTCTGTCCCGATTGTCTTTATGATCTGATATATATCGTCCCGTTTATTGAGCATCATACTGTATCTTGTTGAACGTTTAATAATATCACTGATATTAAAAGCGCTTTGCTCGCTTAATTTCGTGATATCCTCCTGCAGATTGCTGATAGTTATATACGTATGCAACGAGAAAATGAGAATAAGTATCAGTGAAGTTACAAAGAACAGCCTGAAACTAAGTTTATTGAAGAGTTTTACATTCATAAGACCAATTATGTTTCAAATTACCACAGTAATTCTAAACTATCAATTTAAAAAGAAATACCCGGATTTCGCATAAAATCCGGGTATTGTATCAGTTAATTTACTCTTAACTAAGTAAAATGCAATGTCAGAACTTCAGAAATTGTTCCTCGAAATCTTTAAGACCGTCTTCTTTAATGTAAGAAACGGCGCCCTCTACAATGTTTCCGCCGTCGTACATTGTCACACCGACGAGTTCGGGAGTGTATGAATTATCAGCTAACAGGTTCTTCAGACGTTTAAATTCGCCTTTCATCCAGTGCATAACTTCTTTTCCGCTGATAAGAGCCGTTAAGTTTTCCTGTAAATTTGAAGGTCTTATAACAACGCCCCAATCTTTTTCATACGGGTCTCTTATGGTTCTGCCGATTACATCAGCATTGACCTGATTTACTATTCCTTCAATCGGTGAACGGAAGTTAATACTCGAATTTTCATAATGAGCGCTGAAAATAACATCGCCTTTCCTTATGCTTGTTCCTGTTTTTACGATTGAATCTAATTTAACTTTTCCGAGAGCTTTTATGACAAAATCGTCAATACCGATTTTTACTCTGCTTTCGTCAATTGTCCTTGCCCATGTATGACCTTTTGAATAAAGGAATCCTTCCGGAAATAATTTATCCCTTTTTGAGAATACAAGCGGACTCACTATGTTAATATCTGATGTAGAAGGTACATTTGCTTTCTTTTTGATGAAAAGATAATCTATTGTTATTGCCAGTGCTATTGTGAGTATTAAGAATATGATAACCATGATGTTTCTCCTTTGTCTTTAAGTTTGTTTTTGTAATTATATGATGCAATTACCGTGCCAAATAATAGCAAGTTTGATAGGGCTGTAATAAACTGATAAAACAATATTTAAAAGGCTTCTGTAAAACTTAATAAACGCCAGTGTGTTGAAATTGTAAACACACTACAGAATTGTGTTGTTTTTGTTAAATAAGGCGCATTTTTACTGCTTAATTTTTATACAGTATATTGTTGAATTTTTAAACATCTAAAAACAAGCAAATTTTGAGGTGTTTCTTGTAATCTTTGGCTGAATTCTAATATTGAATAGATATGTGTAATAAAAAGAAGTTATACAGAGGTCACAGACCTGCCTGCCGTCTACCTGGCATAGACAGGCAGGCAGGGAAGACGCAGAGTTGCACTGAGAAGAACTTTTTGATAATAAGAGCAAAATCGTATCCTGCAATAAATTCAGGACAGGGTTCAGGACAAGTTTTTAGTGATTATGTTTTACATTTTTATAAAACAGGCAAAGGATCTTAGCTCTTGTTCTTTTTAGTGTTTCCGTGTTTTGGTGGTAAAAAGGATCTTGGCTGTGACTTCTTTTTGTAAATTTAATGAAAAAGCCTCTTTATATTATGGTTAACCGAAAAAGTGAATTTAATCTTACATTTAAATTTACAATATTGTACGATTACTTTTATAATGTAAAACATTTCACATGGATAAACTATCTGATGAGCTTAACCTTCGAAATGACTTTCCCTGTACCACTATCGAAGAATGGAAAAAAGTCGTTGAAAAAGACCTGAAAGGCATACCTTTCGAAAAGAAATTAATCACAAAAACTTACGAAGAAATAAACCTCTCTCCGATTTACACTCAGGAAGACCTCGATAAAATTAAAACAGAAGAAGCGTTTCCCGGCTTCGGCAATTACATTCGCGGAGCGAATTCGGGCGGCTGTCACGCCGGAATGTGGAAAATTGCTCAGGAAATGCCGTACTCATCGGTTGAAGAATTAAACCGGGCTTTGAATTGCGACCTTGAGCGCGGACAAAATGCGATATATATCACACCCGATAAAGCAACTTTAAAGTCGAATGACCCGGATAGTGGTTCAAAAGAAGACGTCGGAGCGGGCGGTACGTCACTTTCAAATACAACGGACCTGTCAATAGCTCTTAATACCATTGACCTGAATAAATTCCCGGTTTTCATGAATGCGGGATATAGTGCACTGCCGCTGATGTCAATGCTGATTGCCTGTGCTAAGGAAAATAAAACCGGATTGGAAAACATCACCGGAAAAATCACTGCCGACCCTGTTGCCTTCAGTCTTGAAAACGGTTCATTACCGGTTGATTTTAAATCTTCCTTTGACGAAATGGCTTCCGTACTGAGGTGGTGCATAGATAATAAATCCTTTATTAAACCAATCGGCATAAACGGATTGCCTTACATAAACTCCGGCGCGAGTGCCGTACAGGAGCTCGGATACGTTTTATCAACAGCAGTTGAATATATTAACCAAATGCTGGAGCGCGGTTTTACAATAGATGAAATTGCACCGTATTTTCATCTGAATCTTGGCGTCGGCACGTTCTACTTCATGGAAGTTGCTAAAATTCGCGCCGCAAGGATTTTATGGTCGAAAATAATTCAGGTTTACGGCGGAAATAAAGAATCGGAAAAAATTTCTATTCTTGCCAAATCATCTTATTACAATCAGACCAAGTACGATATATACGTAAATATGCTGAGGAATACCACACAGGCATTCTCGGCAATAATAGGCGGCGCTGACAGTATTCAGACAAATCCGTATGATAACACGCTCGGCTCTCCGGACGAGTTTTCACGCCGCATCGCGAGGAATACTCAGATTATTTTAAACGAAGAGTCGCACCTCGCTCAGGTAATTGACCCTGCAGGCGGTTCATATTACATTGAATCACTAACCGTAGAAATAGCGCAAAAAACTTGGGAAATATTTCAGTCAGTTGAGAAAGACGGCGGAATGATAAAAGCAGTTGAAAATGGAATTCCGCAGACGGCGATTAAAAAAGTCGCCGCGCAGAAGAAAACTGATATTGCGAAACGCAAATCAATAATCGTGGGAAATAACGCTTACGCGAATATGAAGGAAGATAAACCTGAAACAAAAGACACAAAGCAAAATCAATTTTATCAAAAGCGCGTTGAATGTATTAAGAAATACCGCATTGAAAAAAATAAGTCTTCAGTTGCAAATCTCGGCGGACTTTCAGGTTCGGAGTTAATGAATTCAGTGATTGATGCGTTCAGAGGAGGTGCTACGATAGGGGAGGTTTCGACGGCACTTCGCAGCGACCAAAAATCCGTTAGTATTCCGGCTCTCGAAATTCACCGCGCATCCGAAATGTTTGAAGAACTTCGTGATGCATCATTCGATTATAAAGAAAAAAACGGTCACTTCCCGAAAGTCTTTCTTGCAGCAATTGGTCCTTTGAAACAGCACAAAGCGCGCGCTGATTTCGCGCGCGGTTTCTTCGAAACCGGGGGATTTGATGTTATATATGAAAAAGGATTTGATACACCTGCTGAGGCAATCTCAGCCGCCGCAGTCTCGGGAGCAAAAATTATAGTAATATGTTCAACCGACGATACTTATCCCGAAATAGTGCCTGCTATCACCGCCGGTATAAAATCAGAATCCGCCGATGCAACCCTCATTCTCGCGGGATATCCGAAAGAGCAGATTGAAGAGCATAAGAAATCCGGTGTGGATGACTTTATATATCTCGGAGCGGATGCATATTTTTTACTGAAGAAACTGATTGATAAATTAAATGGAACATCGGGAGAACTGAAATGACGAAACCTGATTTCACGAATATAAATTTGGATATTAAAAAGGAAAAAGTTTCAAAATCCGAATGGGAAAACCGGTTCATGAAAGAAACCGGTAAAACAGTTGAGGAGTTCATCTGGCATACAATGGAGCAGATTGACGTAAAGCCGCTGTACAATTCCGCCGACTTAAAAAGTCTTGAACATATTAATTACATGGCGGGTATTCCTCCGTTTCTGCGCGGTCCTTATGCTACAATGTACGTTCAGCGTCCATGGACGGTGAGGCAGTACGCCGGCTTTTCCACTGCCGAAGAAAGCAACGCTTTCTACCGCAGGAATCTCGCCGCAGGGCAGATGGGGCTGTCGGTTGCATTCGACCTTGCAACTCACCGCGGATACGATTCTGACCATCCCCGTGTTGTAAGCGATGTCGGCAATGCCGGAGTTGCCATAGATTCAGTTGAAGATATGAAAATACTTTTCTCCGGTATTCCGCTCGATAAGATGTCGGTTTCAATGACAATGAACGGTGCGGTTCTTCCCGTTCTTGCGTTTTTCATTGTTGCCGCTGAAGAGCAGGGGGTTAAGCAGGAATTGCTCACTGGCACGATTCAAAACGATATACTGAAAGAATACATGGTGCGCAATACTTACATCTATCCTCCCGGACCTTCTATAAAAATTATCTCTGATATTTTCCAATACACTTCAAAGAACATGCCGAAGTACAACAGCATAAGTATTTCGGGATACCACATGCAGGAAGCGGGTGCTACAGCCGACCTTGAAATGGCATACACACTTGCAGACGGACTTGAATACGTTAGAACGGGAATTCAATCCGGAATGGATATTGACACATTTGCGCCGAGGCTTTCATTCTTCTGGGGAGAGGGAATGAATTATTTTATGGAAGTTGCAAAGCTCCGCGCGGCGCGCGTTATCTGGGCAAAACTGATAAAAATGTTCAACCCAAAGAATCCGAAATCAATGGCACTCCGGACTCACTCGCAGACCTCGGGCTGGAGCCTGACCGAGCAGGACCCTTTCAATAACGTAATAAGAACCTGCATGGAGGCAATGGCGGCTGTTTTGGGACATACGCAGTCTCTGCACACAAATTCACTCGATGAAGCCATCGCCCTCCCGACGGATTTCTCAGCGCGAATTGCCAGGAACACACAGCTGTATTTGCAGGATGAAACAGGAATTTGTAAAGTCATTGACCCTTGGGGCGGTTCCTATTATGTTGAGAGTTTAACGGGCGAGCTTCTGAAACGCGGATGGAAGCATATACTCGAGGTTGAGGCGCACGGCGGAATGACAAAGGCAATTGAAGCGGGGATTCCGAAAATGCGTATAGAAGAAGCTTCGGCGCGGCGTCAGGCGAGGATTGACTCTGGACGTGAAACTATTGTCGGAGTAAATAAATTCCGTCTTGAACAGGAAGCTCCGATGGAAATACTCGAAGTTGATAACTCTGCTGTAAGACTGTCGCAGATAAAAAGGTTAAAGGAAGTAAAATCAGTCAGGAACGATACGGACGTGCAGGCGTCGCTCGATGCGCTCACTAAATGTTCCGAAACCGGCGAAGGCAATCTGCTCGACCTTGCGGTAAAAGCGGCGCGCGCGAGAGCAACGCTCGGAGAAATATCATACTCTTTAGAAAAAAAATGGGGGAGATTCCAGGCAGTGACAAGGACAATATCAGGAGTTTACAGTTCGGAGTACGCGTCGGGCGATGAAGACGTTGTAATACTGGCAAAGAAAATGACGGACGACTTCGCGAAGAAAGAAGGACGCAGACCCAGAATCATGGTGGCGAAAATGGGTCAGGACGGACACGACCGCGGAGCGAAAGTTGTTGCCACGGCTTATGCCGACATGGGATTCGATGTTGACGTCGGTCCGCTCTTCCAGACACCCGAAGAAACTGCGCGTCAGGCTGTTGAAAATGATGTGCACGTAATCGGCATGAGTTCACTTGCAGGCGGACATAAAACTCTTCTGCCGCAGTTGATTGCAGAGCTGAAAAAACTTGGCCGTGAAGATATAATAGTAATATGCGGCGGAGTAATACCCGTGCAGGATTATGAATTCTTATACGAGCAGGGCGCGGCGGCGATCTTCGGACCCGGCTCCAAAATCCCCGAAGCGGCAATTAAAATAATGGAGGAAATCAATAAGCGTTTCAGTTAACACTATTATACGGGCAACTTTAGTAATATTATTTGTAATAGTTAACGAGGAGCTTCTGGAGGTTTTTTTTCGCTCTTGATATTAACGACTCGACTGCTTTAACGGAAAGTCCGTATATTTTGCTGATTTCCGCAGAAGACAATTCCTCTTTTTTGTTCAGTATGAAAACTGCTTTTTGCATATCGGGCAGTGCATTTATTGCTTTGTTTAATATCTCTGCTCTTTCGTTATTCAAAGTATTTTGTTCGGGATCGGAATCCGAAGAAATATTATTAATATACCCCGGGTCTCTGGAATAACTCTCCGGGGTATTATACTTTTTGTTATCGCGTAAGAAATTTAAAGATCTGTTAGTCGAAATTCTGTAAAGCCAGGTCGAGATTTTTGAATCACCTCGGAATTTACCGATGGTTTTATATGCTTCGATGAAAACTTCCTGCGCAATGTCATTTGCATCATCAGTATTGTTTACAAATTTATAGCATGTATTAAGTACAAACTTTTTGTGTATATCTACAAATTCTTTAAAAGCATCTTTATTTCCGTTATTAATTTCCTGTATGAGTACATGCTCATCCATTAAACAATTTTCAAAATTTAAGTATTTTATCGTTCTTAAGAGAAATATATCTCCGTTTAAATAGCTGTCGCTATTTTATCATCAGCATTTTTATTGTCTGAGTATAGTTGCCGGCTGATATTTTGCAGAAATACGCTCCGCCCGGCATGTTTCCCGCATTAAAATCAACCTTGTATTTCCCGGCTTTCTGGTAAATGTTTACCAGGGAAGCGACTTCCTGTCCCAGTGAATTATATATTATCAGTTTTACATCGGAGTTCGACGGTAATAAGTACGTAATCATTGTAACCGGATTAAACGGATTGGGATAATTTTGTTCAAGCGTGAATTTATCCGGAATAGACTCTCCGATTCGCGTTATACCAATAGGAGTTGTGCTTACGTATCCTATACCCGAACCCCAGTTACTCGCTTTATTCGTCATCGAAACCACCCAAACTCTGCCGTTCATAAGCGGGTCAACGCAGGCGCCGGAATAATCCCCGAATCTAAAACTCCCGTAATGTCCCGTACCTGCCTGAACAAGGTAAGAAGAAGTTGAAAATCCGCTTCTGTCATGAGAAACAACTCTTGATTCGTTATAAACCGTTGCACTGCCGCGTATAAAGGAGATAACTACAGAATCCCCGTTATAAGGCGGCGCCATACAAGGAGCGGGCTTTGGGAATGTGTACCATGTAAGTGAAGCTCCGAATCCTCCCTGAACATCAACTACGTTATCCGATACGTTCAGCTTGTAATATTTTATTATACTCGCAGTATCTCCCGCGCCCCATACATATTTTGACGGCAAAGCCGTATAAAGCATGTGTTTCTGAACGCCGCCGGAATTTCTTCCGAGCATATAAATTACATCCTGTGTCCGGCAGTCAAATGCATCAACGGTTACTCCTCCCGGCTGTTTAGTTGAAGTAGGTACTGTGTATGCTTCAACGGTAATTGTTGATTGTCTTGTGAGTGTAATACCTCCCGATGCTGAATGCCATAACGGTTTATCTATTCTCCAAACGGTAAAATAGTTGTTTGAACCACCGTAACTGTTTATAAGAAACATCTGTCCGTAACTCGTCGAGAACCAGTTAACTGCGGGTTTTGTAGTAAAAGATTTATTCCCGCCTAAATCGGTATTATTCCAGAAATCCCACCAGCCGATAGTTTCTCCGTTATATGCCGCCTTGCCTTTGATGACTCTGATTTTCCCATACTGAAATACACCCGCCTGATTATATTGATTTGAAGTTAAAAATATTGCCGTAGAATCACCCGAGCCGTAAGCGGATAATCCCAGTCCCGGGTAATCAGCCCAGAGTTGAGTGGTCGTTGAGCCGTCTATATGCGCATTCAGTTTATATACCCACCAACTGCCAGTTGGACTGTTTGTTTTTGAAAATGCAATCCAGTAATAAGATAATAAACCGTCTGTTTCAAGCGCCATCATAATCCATCTTTGACTCCACGGATCATAAACCACTTTCGGGTCAAAAATGCTTTTTCCTGCTCTGTTGAAAAAAGTCTGCAATGTGTTTGTTTGCACCTGAGTCAGTGCGGCATCACGTGAATAAATATGAAACTGTTCGTTTGTCACCACCATGACATTTGAAGGACCGACTGCAATATCGGCGTCGGCAGGCAGCCATCCGTTTTTACTTGGACCCGCCCAGGATTTTAAGAACAAAGCGGGACCGTCGGATAATTCGTCAGCTATTGCTTTTTTATATGTACCAAAATCCCCCGTATATCTGTCATCGGGCAGATTTCCCCGCGGCGAAAGAAGGTTATTCTGCGGGATTATTACAGACGAAGGAAGTTCTGATACGTTCACTTCAAACGGCTTCACTCCGGCTCCGGGAGCGGAAACAGCTCCCTGCTCTGTCTGAGCATTCAGCTCGAAGCAAAATGCCAGAAGCGCTGATAAAATTAATAATGTTTTTTTCATGATTTTTTGGCTTTAAAATATTTTAATTTTTTAAACTGTTGTCCGGTTCTCATAAAACGATGTTAGTTACATTTAAACTATTAAGCAATTGAAATATTTATATACAAAAAACGGGTTTTATCATTGATATATCGTAACTACTCAGCGTAAATATTATAAAAGTTGCCACAGATTCACAGATTAATAAATTATTATTTTTTTATGATTAGTGATTTTCGCTTAAAATATGATGAATTTCCATTCATACCCCCAAAATAGTTCTTCCAATTTGACAACTTTCTTTTTGTAATGAATATTATTTTTGAATATTTTATTAGCTAAATCTGTGAAT
>Ga0247841_10011487_pt1 | contig 11767 bp, 18 predicted proteins | sample LaCruzMarch2015__2_FD_192410 | JGI IMG/M metagenome (GOLD analysis project Ga0247841, IMG submission 192410) | Freshwater microbial communities from meromictic Lake La Cruz, Castile-La Mancha, Spain - LaCruzMarch2015_18m | ecosystem: Environmental > Aquatic > Freshwater > Lake | place: Spain...
ACTTATTTTATTCAAAGAACAATGATGTATTTCCTTCCTGCATCATACATCACATATATATTATTATCTTCTCAGAAATAATCCACAAAATATTTATTCTTTTACTCGAAATTTCTTACTGCTATCATGTAAGGAAATCTGGGTATGCCTGTAGGAGTATAGTTCTGAAACTTTACAGTAGCTTTTAGACCAACTACTTCTTCGCGTTTCTGTAAGAGTTCTTTAAGGTATTCATGGGTTCCTTTAATGTTAGCTGTAAACGGTTTGCCGTTTTTTGTAAGGAAATCAGCATGAGCAGCCATGTTAGATTTGTTTCCTTTTCCATGGCGAATACCTATTATAGTAAACTCTTCATCTTCTTCTGGCTTTACTTTTAATAGATATTTAGTTCTTTTATTCTGATAAGGTGCATTCATTCTTATCATAAGACCTTCATACCCTTCATCAAGAAACTTGTTATAATATTCAGTCATTTCTTCTTCGTTGTTTACTATATAAGTATCAACTATATGAATATATTTTACATCACTGAGATGAACCGCTAAATTCTGATATCTATCAAAAAAGGGGGCTTTCTCTGTTAATCCATTTATTACTGGAGCGTCGTAAATGTGGTATTCAACCATTTCTTCTGCATCAAAAAGGTCTTGAAGAGATGGTTTAGTCTTTTTTACAAGACTCATCATCTTGTTAAAATCGTTTCGAAGTTTATGAGTATAGAGTTCACCATCTAGTATAGCATTGGGAAACTTTTGAAAGTAAGATTTTAATGCTTCTCTTATATGAGGAACCGTTACCCATTCTTTTCCGTTCCTTGTCCATGCACCTAAGCGGGTCATTATACATCGCGCGCCGTCACTCTTTCTTTGGACAAAAACTGGATACTTAATATCTTCTTTATACTCTGCAAATTTGAAAGCGAGCATTGGTTTGTAAAAAGAAGGTGTACTATCAATTTTTTCTATATCAGGGTTATAACCATTCTCTTGTTTCTTTTTCCATTTACGATACGCTTCTTGTATTGCTTGTTCTTCCGATGTTGTCGAATTTGATTTATCTTCGTTCTTGCTTTCACATAGTGTAGGTCTTGAAGTAGTAAGCTTACCATCTACTTGTCCTTCTATTGTATAGAAAGAATTTCCTTGTGTCTTTATTTGCCACTGTTGAACAGCACCCGTCTCAGTGCGCTTATATAATATTGGTAAGTTACTTGGTGTTATCATTTGTGGTTACCCCATATGTAAATACTTTTTGTAATTTTTCCCATAACTCGCTTATATCATTTATCTTTTCCCAATATACTTCATCATCTCTCATTGTAATTTGTATTTGATTTGTAGACTCTTCTAATAGAATTCTCATGATATGAGCTGTATTATATATAGAATTTTTGAATACAAGAAATTTTGGAGCATCATAAATTTGAGAAGTTTGTGATACAATAGGCAAAGTGCAATTTTTCATATTTCCTCCAATAAAAAACGCCTGTACATAATATACAGGCGTCTTCTAAAGAATCAATATGTTATTTACTTTAAATATTCTGCAGTACTGCGCTGTGTAGGTTCAGGAGTACTATGCTTTAAATATTCTGCTGTACTATGTTGTACAGGTGCTTCTGGTTCTTTTTGTGCTTCAGGTGCTTCAGGAATCTTAGAAACTTCAGGCTCTGTTTGAGCTCCTGGATTTTCTGGCTCATGTGTAACACCTGATTTTATTTCATCAAGAATTAAATCTGCTACTTGTTTAAAGAGTTCATAGTTCTCGGTTTTCATTCTTTCCATTTCTGCTTTTGCGGCTTCCATACCCTTTTCTTGTTTCAAGGCGCGAAGTCTTGCAAGTTCAGCTGCTGGAGAACCAGGCACGTCTTCTTTCAATACTTTAATTCTTGTACTAACATATCGTTCGAATATTAGATCATTTTCTTGTCTCATTTTAACTCCTTAAAAATTGCTCTTAAGAGAATATCTCTTTTAAATATTTATTACCTTGCAAAAGCTTTTTTTCAATTAATTATATGTAGCGTAAGGATAAATCAATGTTCTGGGAACACAAACTAAAAGAAAGGGGTATGTATGTGATAGAATCCGGTGAAAGAACTGGGTGCTTTCTCGTATATATAAAAGAAGAAAACATCTTTGAAAGCTTAGCTTTTCTATGTATGCCATTTCCAATGGAATTCCTTTACCTTGAAAAGAAAGAAGTAAAAGAGTTCTTAAAAACAAAACAAATGAGGTTTGTTAGTATTCTTCCACAAAATATTTATGATGTCTGTAGAGCTAATTTCGTATGGGGAAAAAAGAATGGAAAATAATACTGTTAATCTGATAGTAGATGGAAGCAATATTGAGCACCGAATGTTTTGGATATCAAAAAAGACCGGTCTAAGACAGAACGAAGAGGGTGAGAATACTGGATGCATATATACATTCTTGCTCGCTTTCAAAAATATAGTTAAAACACTAAAACCCGATAATATCTACGTTTGTTGGGATAAAAAACTAACTTGGCCTTCAAAGAATTTTAGGCATGAATTAACAAAAGACCAATATAAAGGTACAAGAGAAAAACCTGTTGATATACATGAGATGTATGAACAAGAACCAAAGATAATAGACATTTTAAAGAGCTTAGGGTGTAAGTGCATTTTTCCTAATGTAATGGAGGGTGATGATATTATTAGTTGGTTATCACATACGCTACAAGGTACTAATATCATTGTTTCTGTTGATGGAGATATGTGTCAATTGGTAAATGAAAATACTTCTATCTTTCGTCCTGATTCAAAGAAGCGTATTACTGTAGATAACTTTGAACAAGAGATAGGAGTAAAGAGAGAGCATTTTAAACTATATAAAGCTATTATGGGTGATAATTCGGATAACATAGAAGGTTTAGCAGGATACGGTAAAGTAAAATCTAAGAAATTAGCTGAAAATTGGAATAATTGTGGTGCAACTGAAGAACAAAAATTAATAGTTGAAAATAACTTAAAGGTTCTCGATTTGGATATAGGTTATAAATATTATCCAGAAGAAGTACCTTGTTATCAAAAACAGTTAGATGAACAAAAGGATAAAACATGTTGTATTAAAGAGTTTCAAAAGAGTTGTGAAAGGTATCAGTTGTTTAATTTATCTCGTAATATTAGTGAGTGGTATGATGCGTTTGCATCGAATAGAATTGCTAACCTCATTAATTCGTTAGTTTAAAGCATAAGTATTTGAAAGAGGTGTACTATGGAAATCGAAAATAGACCAATGCATTGTAATTTGTGTGGAAGTGGTCCATATTATGGACGTGAAAGTTCATCAACATCTGCATATACAGGAGATACAGTAGTTGAATGTACTTGGATTTGTGCAAATTGTGGAAGAACTTTTGCTAATGGAGTTGTACAAACTATTCCCGCCCCTGTAAAGATCAATGAAGAAAGAAAGTAATATAGTCGAAGAAGCACTTAATGAAGCAAATACTACTGGCGGTGGCGGATCTATGGCTACTGGCGGTGGTAGTATGTTTGGTGGAGCAAAGTATGGTGGATCAGGTACATTTAGCGGTATGAGTCATACTAAAGCTAAATCATGGGCACCTCAATCTCCTCCTTCAAGAGGCACAACAACTTCTCCTACTGCTAGCGATTTAACAGGCATTATGCAAGCAGAAGAAGAGGAAGCACATCAAGCACCCCCACTTAAAGCTTACCCGCTTGGAATGATTGATGATAATCTGGTACAAGCTTTTATCTTTTTAAGTAATGCTATTAGTTTAATGACTACTTGTTTGAAAAAGAATGTAGTAATAACAACAAGCAAAGAAAAAAAGAAATCGCTAGAATTAATTAGATCAAAAGCTCTCGCTATGAAAGACATGTTACGCGAAATTTCGGATGACTTAACTGGCATAGATCTTTCGTAATATGTGGATTTATTTAGAATTTATCATATCATATTCTTCAATAAGGAAATACACATGATTGAAAATGATATCCCTGGTATACCTATTCGTGCCTTTCCGTTGAGTGAAGCTCTTATTAAATGTACATTTACAATTTCTTACGGAAATGCTATTGAAATAACAAAGAAAGCAAAGACAGGTCTTTACATAAATGATGGTCTTTGGGAATTAATGAGAGATAAAATAGGTATTGAGTTAGAGAAAATAATTAAAGAAAGGAAAAATAATGAATAAGGCTTTATTGTTAGCATTGTTTCGTTCACTTGCAATTATTATATGTTTTGCAATTCTTTTTGGTTTAAGTACATTCTTTTTGTTTAAGACATTTCTTGGTGGTTTCCTTTTTGCAATAGTATTTCAATTCCTTTTTGGGTATATGTGGAATACTTTTCTTGAAAGAAGGGATAAACAGTTTTCACAAACATTGTTAAACAATCTTAAAGAGGCACCGGTTCCAACAGATCTTACTTGTGCATACTGTAATATAAAAAATCGTGTACCTCTTTTGCTTTCTGCAGATAATGTTTTTAAGTGCACAGGCTGTAATCAAACAAATACTGTTTATATTCAATTTACAACTACAAGAATTACTCAGCCCCTTTCTCCAAATGTTGCTTTGCCTGATTTACCTATACTAGAAGAAGATAAAGAACCAAAGCAAAGACAAACTACATTAAATGAACCTATAAAGATTAAATAAAATGAATGATGATATTACTAATATAAGACCTAATTCTGATTTATCGAAAATTATCATAGAAAAAAATTCTAGCACTATACCATTATTAAAACCTATTGAAACTGAAAAACCTTCTGTTAATCTTTACAATACTAATAGTATTGTCTGGCATAATATAAATGATGATTTAATGAATGATTATAAATTTGGGTGGTCTTTTGGACAGTATGGTACAGGCGATAAACCATCATTAGAAGATTTTATGAAGCGTTTATCTTCTGCAATTATAGCTATTTTTAGGAATGAATGTAGTAAGAACTCTAAATCTACAGAAATTTTTATATCGATTTTTTCTATTTTACAAAATATAATTACCTTGCTTACAGAAAAGATGAAGGAAATGAATTTAATAAAACATGATTCGCGTTCTATAATAGCAGGGTTACATGGGTTTATAGATTCATATATAGCATTAAAAATACAACAAGAGGAAAAGAGAAAATATGGAAACTAATCCACAAGAGCAAGAATTAGATAGTTTATCAGTATTTGCATTATCGCGTTGGGCTGCTCTTATAGAAGGAGTTAATCTTGTTGCAGAAGCATGTGAAGATAAAGGAGAAAATTTTGATACCTTAAATCTAGAACCTCTTAGTTTAAGGAAGTATGTTGAGAGTACTTGTGACATATTTAACAAAAAAATAGAACAGCAACACAAAGAAGAGCAACAACTAAAATTTAAAGTAAAAGGTATTTCAATTAAAGATTTAATTGATGTTCTTTTTGAAGAACAAGTAAAAGTAAAAGAAGAAATATTAGCATGATATATATTGCAGGTTATACCTTTAAAGTAGGCAGTTCTTCACAGCAAATGCGAAGTGGTTCCATACACCAACAAGTAACACTGAAATCGCAATTACCTAAAATTGAAGAACAATTTAAGATAGGTGAAGAATATACCCTTTATCATGTTTTAGTTACTACATATCCAACAGGTGAAAAGGCTTTTAAATATACGTTTATTGAGAAGAGTACTAGAGAAAAGATAGATAAAATTTTCTCAAGTACATACGATGCTGATAATTACATAGCACGTATTTCTGGTAAAACAGAAGAATTGAATACAGAGAGATCTAAGATAACTTCTGCTCAAACTGATCAGTAATTAGTAATTACCGTATACGTCTGTATTATCTCCGGTAACAGTATCATAGTCCCATTCTTCATTAGACTCATCTGTTATATTTTGTGGATACTTCTTAGGATCTTCAGGATACTGTGTCCCACCAGATAATTTACCATACAACGTCTCATCAGATACTTGATCGCTACCAGGCTCCCTTGGAGCATTAGGTTGGTAGCTGTAATCAAAGCGTTTAGCGTGACATATCCATACATAATGCCCTTGAAGAACATTATAATGCATTGTCAAATTTTCATCTCTTCTTTCAGTAATTTCAAATACTGGTGCTCCGCGAAGCAGTTGTGAAAATACACCTGATGTATCATATGAAGAATAAGCAGTTGAATCTGTTCTACAATCGAGTATACCTTGTTCAACATTACTTTGTCTACATATTTCATCGAGCGAGCTTACAAAATCATCACATGCAGTCGTAGGCATATTTCCTATAGTGCTTAAATCTTGAACACCGCCTGGACGATCCCATCCTAATTCTGTCATTCTAATTAGATCACCGGATTTAGGTTCTGCTAAAGGACCGTATATTTCGCGATATGTTTTAATAGGTATGATGAACGTAGCATCTGCATCTGTTTGAATACCGAATTTAGATAAAAGAAGAGAATCATTATTAAATTGAGCTAGTATTGCCATTCCTCTTGGTGCAGCAAATTCAGCAGTAGGATGTTCCCCATAAATAAAATCATGTGCACTTAAACGGTAGTTATAGATAAAATAATCAACAAATGTACCATATAATCTTGCTTGTTCTTCCCAGTAACTTTGGAAGAGTAATCGTTCATTCGTATGTGTGCTTTTACGAGTGAATCTAATTCCACCATTAGGACCTGTACCGCAACGTGCCATTTTATAACCCCGGGAAAGTGATACCACTTATCATTTTACTTACACCCTTGGTAGTCTTTTTGCGTTTGCGTCTACGTGGTTTATAGAGGTAAAAGACTCCTGGTTTATATCTTATCATTTGAATACCAGTAGAACCTAAATGCTTCATTGGTCTATCTTCATTCGGTACATTAAACTGATATTTTCTTGCTACATCAATAACTTGACCTTTAGATATTCTCCAAACACCACTAGGAGCTCTTTTAGCTATATCAACAACTTTATTGCTCATATCGAGACCACGGATAAATCTTCCTAATGAAGCAACTGGTTTTGAATGAGAATGAATATCAGGTATTTGTTTTAAGCTTTTTCTATTAAGACCACGAGCCATTTTAAAACGAAACGATTTAAGAGGATCAGTCATACCTGGTGTTTTTAAGCTAGGTACTTTTAGTTTACCAATACCCTTTAAACTCTCATTTACAAATTGTGCAAATGTATCCATTAAGCCCAAAATTCCTTTGTAGATTTTTGAATATCTTTAATATCTTTCAAACTTATTTTTTCTTTGTCTTCGAGTATATCTCTTAGTTGTTTCATAAGATCGACATAGTAATATTTTTCTAACATTTTATAGATTACATTTTCTGGCAATCTATTTTTATGTCCGAATACTCTTATCTCTTCTGGAGTCATAACTCTATCAAAAGCCATTTTTCTTATGTAGTTAATATCTTCATATGTATTAACTAAATCTTTCATTGAAATTTCTACTTCTTCGAGTTTCTTTGTAATCAGTGAGTGCAATCTTTTGATATCATGAGTTTTAAGATGTCTTAGCTCATTCATATCCATTAAATTTCTGCGCAATAACCCTGTAGCAATATCTATATCTTGGAATGTAGAAGTCATCTTAAGAAGAAAGCTTTGAATATCTGGGCTAATTTCTTCAGGACTTTTTATCCATTTCTCGTTTGCTACATCATAAACACCTTCTGCTTTATCGAAATCAAAATCATTTGTAATAATGAAATAGTTAATAGGATGTGTTGTTCCTAAAGCATTTTTACCCTTTATCTTTTTTATCATACTCAATAATTCTGCTGTACCAACTTCATTAAGATCTATCGGATCAACTTGTATATCAACATCTATATCAGATTTTTCACCGTATTGTTTAGTTACTATACTCCCAATAATATAAAAATTAAGAACGGGTACAAGTGTTTCAATTCTTCTAACATCTATACCGATTTGTTTTTTAATACTATCTTGGAGAATGGGCAATCTTCCATCATCAAAGAATTGCCAAACAGTTGGATCAAGGCTGTTTCTAGGAATGTTAACAACAGAATCAAAGATCGGTCTTACCATTAAACTATTTATTTGGTCATTAAATTTTGTCATGATGTAATTATTTATACTATTTATAAGCTTTTACAGGTTAAAGTATACCTGCTTATACATAAGTATTTATTCAAAAATAGAGAAAAGAAAAGAGCGTCTTTCGACGCTCTTTTCTTTATTTATCTTATTTAGGAGTTTAGTTACCGAATAGACTTGCACCTTGTTTACTCATTCTACTTGTGGTGCTAACTTTCATATTTCCTTTACCTGTCATTTTACTAACAGAATCTGGGAAATCTTTCAGTTTGCCGTCTGCATCTTTCTTGCCAGGTCCACCAGCAGAGCTCTTTCCACCATCTGGAGAAGAAACTGCTGATTTCACTTTCATGTTACCTTTGCCCATCATTTTACTAGCAGTATCAGGAAGAGGCTTTAATTCTTTTGTTGCTACTGCAGCTTCACCTACTGGTGCAGGAGCGGGAGCTACATCACCCTCAACACTTTCTACACCCTCAACACCTTCTGCACCCTCTGCGCCTTCTTCTTCACCCTCATCATAAGCACCAATTCTCTCGGCTACTTCTGTGAGTCTGTCAATAATCATTCGAAGTTCAGTGGCTACATCTACTTGTTCAGCTTCTGTAGACTCTTCTCCACCTTCACCCTCAACAGGAAAATCACCCTCTTCTTCATCAAATTTACCTTGTTCAACCGGGCTCTCATCAGCAGGGTTGTCACCAAGCTCTTCGTTAACTACTGTACTTCTAAAAAGTTTTTCAAATTGACTATCTGGTAGCATTTTTTTCATCTCCTTATTTTCTGTTTGTATCTTTCCATGACCAGGATTAAGATCTTTTGGTGCTTCTTGAGGTTTATCAATACCTTCGGCACCTTCTGGACCTGTTCCTTTAGCCATTGTTTTTACCTTTTCTTGTCCTGGTATAGGACCAGCTTTACTAATAGTAGTACCTTTAACCTTCTCACCTTCAGTAAGAATTTCGGCATTTCTATTAAACACTTTTGTCTCATATAAACTTGCAAGATCGTCTATCATAGTAAACTCCTTTAATTTGCTCTATAAGTATTTATAAGTTTAAAGATAATTTTTTGCATAAATACTTTAAAGAAATATGAGTAATGAAATTCAAAATGAACCAGAAGATATAGATCTCGCTGAAAAACTTCTTCCGAGAGATGATGATGCAGCGTGTGATAAAGAAATAGAAGCTATTGAAAAACAGCTTATTATAAAACCCCAGAAAGATACCCCTGTTGCAGATTATGAACTAAAAGATGGTGAATATTACCTTAATAATGTAAGATTACCTCGAACCGATGTTAGTTTCGATTGGACACCAGAAATGGTTGCCGAAATGAAGAAATGTAAGAAAAACATTAGATATTTTGCAGAGAACTATTTTTACATTACAACATTGGATGAAGGTAAGAAGAAGATAGGTTTATACTTACCTCAAAAGAGAATACTAAAAGGTCTTACTAGTTACAGGTATAATATTATATGCAGTTCCAGACAAGCAGGTAAAACTACTTTAATGTGTGTTTATGCACTTTGGATAGCATGTTTTGAATCTGATAAGAGAATAATAATAGTTGCAAATAAGGAAAAAACTGCAATTATGATACTTCGTCGTATTCAGCTTGCTTATCAGCAACTTCCTAATTGGTTAAAACCCGGTATTAAATCTTGGGGTGGAACAGAAGTTATATTTGGTAACGATTCAAGTATAGCTATTAGTACAACTACCGGTTCTGCGGTTCGTGGTGAATCTGTTAATGTTCTTATTATAGACGAAATGGCACATATCGAGAATAGTATGATAGATGATTTCTGGGGATCTGTTATACCAACTATTTGTTCAAGCATGAAAACAAAAATATTTGCTGTTTCGACTCCAAAGGGTACCGGAAATAAATTTTATGAAATATTCACTCAAACAGAGCGCGGAGAATTATCAGAATGGCATAATGAAAAGATTTTTTGGTGGGAAATACCTGGTAGAGGTAAAAAGTGGAAAAAACAAGCATTACAAGCTCTTGGTGGAGACGAAAAATTATTTTCACAAGAATATGAAAATGTATTTCTTGAAACAGGTGATTCTGCTGTAGATAAAGATATTCTTAACCATTTTAGATCATTAGTAAGAGATCCTTTATATATAATGGAGGATGGTCATTACAAGATTTGGAAAGATCCTGATCCTTCTCATTTATATGCAGTAGGTGTTGATGTAGGAGAAGGAATAGGTAAAGCAGCATCTGTTGCTACTGTATTAGATGTTACAGATTTAACTAATATTGAACAAGTAGCCACATATCATGATAACCTTCTCGATCCTCCGCATTTTGCAGAGAAGCTTAATAACCTAGTAAATCATTGGGGTAGACCACCACTTTTGATTGAGCGTAATAATTGTGGGGCAGAGGTAATAAACACTTTGATAAACATTTTTCAATATGGGAAAGTAGTTGCATACAATGGAAGTGATGATTCAACAGGTGTAGTTGATATGAGAGATTTGCGCCCCGGAATTTATTCACATACAAATTCAAGATACAAAGGTGTTGCAAATATGCGCTATTGGGTTAATAGTCTTCGTGTTGTTAGTGTGTATGATATAGGTATAGTACATGAGATGGAAACATTTGTTAGATATCCAAACGGAACATGGAAGAAGAGAGCTGGTAATAATATTTATGATGATAGAGTGATGTCTCTTGTTTGGGCATTGTTTATTATTGAAGGATCAGTTACAGAAGGCTATTATGAAATATCAAAATATGATGATAGAGGAAAACCTCTTGCTATAAAACCTTATGTATACGAGTCATCTATTTACTTCAAATTAGATAAATATTATCAGAGAGATGATGCACCTATGCCTTCTATGTTTGGTATGAAAAATAATGAAGAAGACGGTATTAATGATTTGATGATTCAAGGCTGGACTATATTGTGACAGAAATTGAACAAACAAGTTTAGGTGATACATATAAAGTTGACTATAAGCACTTTGGAGAAATTCGCTGGGAATTATTTAAGACGGGTCGACTACATCGTGAAGGTGATAAACCTGCATTGATTTATCCAAATGGGGAGATGAGATGGTATCATAATGGTTTTTTACATCGTATAAACGGTCCTGCTATTATATTAGGAAATGGTACTAAACAATATTGGATTTCTAATCATAGATACGATAATGCAGAAGAATATTTACACCGTCTGAAACTATCAGAAGATCTCGGATCAGATGAAGTGTTAGATTGGAAAAAATGTATAGAAAACGGTGTAGTAGATAAAGATGATACAGAAGCATTAACAGGTTTAATATAAAGAAGGTAAAATATGGCAATACATCCAGTAATACAAGCACCGCTTAATAAAGCTAGAAAAGATAAATTTATATTAGTTTTAACTATTCCTAATATTTTAAAAGGTTTGAATATTAGAACCCCTCGTGAAGATTTGTTTTTTAATCTAGATACTTTACAATTTTCAGTTTATAATATAAATGTACCAACTATTTCAATTCCTGAAGTACCTTTACATATTTATCAACAAAATTATAATGTAACATCTTATGATCGCCCTCCTTATGCACCTGCTACTATTAATTTTGCTGTTGATAATGAGTTTAAGAACTACTGGGTAATATGGAAATGGTTACAAATGATTAATGAACCAAATGATGCAAGATATGCAGATAAAAAGGTTTTTCCTAGTGGACCAC
>Ga0247841_10011491_pt1 | contig 11765 bp, 6 predicted proteins | sample LaCruzMarch2015__2_FD_192410 | JGI IMG/M metagenome (GOLD analysis project Ga0247841, IMG submission 192410) | Freshwater microbial communities from meromictic Lake La Cruz, Castile-La Mancha, Spain - LaCruzMarch2015_18m | ecosystem: Environmental > Aquatic > Freshwater > Lake | place: Spain...
ATAAGAAATTCTTGCTAATTTCCACTTTGAATAGTCGTTTATCTATGGGAAAAACAAAAAATGAGGAAGAGTCAAGCATATGAATCTTCCCCCAAATTACTTTTTCACCTTACCTCTGAATATCCCTTTTTACAATTTTGGTTACTATATATATGATTAATACTGATTTTTTTTCCTGATTCATTTTTTGCCCCCGCCCTTATGCGAAAAGAGCGGGGGTTTGTTTTATCATTGCAATAGATAATTGATCCTTTGGAACTGCTTGTATATTCAATTATCGGCTAAATATACCCTGAAATACGTGTGCTTAAACAACTACTGGTATCTGATCAAGGGAAAGTCTCTGACATTACTCGATTGAGGTGTCGTTGGATGCTGATCTCCCTTTGTCAGCTCAACAACTTTCCGTGAGACAAAACTCTGCATTTCCAATAAAGAAACGTACCCATTTGAATCCCCATTCACTTTATCCGCTTCACCTTGTAATGCGAGAATTAAAGCATAGGAAAAAGCACCATGGCCACCTCCAAAATCAGCGCTTTCAAATGATTTTTCTTTACCCGTGCTTGAAGCTAAAACAATAGATCCTGTGCCTTCAGATAGTTGTTTTATTGCTTCTTCTGAAGATAATGGAGCACCCTTAGAAAACATAGAGGATTTTACGGCACCTGCATGACAGATATCAAGTAGAAGAAGCGCTTTCTGATTGATTGGCCGGTTTGCCAGGAAGTTCTTAACTTTAGATATATCCATACCTGTATATGGCTTCATCAGATCAGCATCATAAGTTACAAAGTAAAGATTTTGATCATTATCCTGAGTACCATGCCCTGATAAAAAAATAATGATAATATCTTCAGCTGAGGCCATCTTTAAAAACTCATTTAATTCAATTCTTGCATTTTTTTCGGTAGCTTTTTCATTCGTTAATACCTTCGTATTTACTTTCTGATATAAAACTCCCTCCTGCTTTTTTAAAAGGGTGGCAATTTCTAAAATATCTTTATCGGCATAATCAAGGTTTTGGCTGGGATTTTCATATTGAGCGATTCCTACCCCGAAAAACCATATCTGGCTATTTGATTTTGCAACATTAACATTCTGTGATGAAACCCTGTTGAGGGTAACTGTTTTTATTTCCACCTCTGCTTGTTTATACTCAATAAATACTCTTAACGAATTAGTACCTTCCTGCAGATTAATAGTTTTGGAAAGTGTAATTTCAGTTGGTAATTTCACAATCTCTCCAACACCAAACCCTTTATCGCTAATTTTCCTGCCATTCAATTCAAACACTATCTTAGGGTCGGGCAAGGTGGGCATCTCTTTGGTCGCTTTTACTTTAATTGCATAGGAAGATTCCTTTGTTGAGATATCAGATGGCGTTAACAATTCCAATTTATAAGGTGAAACGAAAATATCCGGATCTATAACATTTACAACAGGTTTAACTATATCCACAGGCGTGTTTTGAATAAGAGCATTTAATTTAGTTTTGATTAAAGAAGGGTTTTCAAATTTGTCCTTTAATGTATTAAAAGGCAGTCTTTTATTACCTAAAAGCCAGCTTACCCGATCTGTGCCGTTTAAAGATGCTGCAAACTCACCAGTGTTTGAGTAGGCAATCCACTCATTATTCCTTTTAGAAACGAGTGTAATTACCAAATCATTTGTTTTTTTGCTATAGAAAGAAAAAGTGTTATCTGATGCCACTGTAATACGTAAATTTAATTTGTCAAAATCAAATGTATTTGTCATTGAACCTCGTAATAACATAGAAGACGACTTGGGCAAACCCTGATTGTAATTTTCAACATAGGATGCTGTTGGAATATCATATACCCAATTATTCACCAAAAGCCTTTTATCAGAAAGATAGGCAATTTCTGTGACATCAGCTCCAATTTGGATTTCTTTATAAACAGCACCATTCGACAGGTCAATGATTTTTACAATCTTTGAAAAAGTATTTCCTCTAGAAAACCCATCTTCCCAATATGTGGAAAGAGCAACATATTTGCCATCGGGACTCAGGTCAGATGCCGTAATTCCTGATCTTGTCATATTGTATGTTAGTTTTTTTGTAGGAAGATAAAATGAAAAGCTTCCTTGTTCTGATTTTGATGCCAGGCTATATACCAGAATCTGTCCGTAAGAGCTTCCTTCATTAGCCGGCATAAAATTATGCCCAATGATAACCATTTGATCTCCTTTTATTGTCCATTTATCGACCTCAAATGGAATGAAGAAAAAATCGGCTTTAGAATAATCACGTGTATTATAGAGTGTAAAAACAGTCTTTTCATTCTCTCTGTCTTCATTAAGTCCGAGCAGCTCATATTTAGAATTGAGCTGTACGATTGAAATAGGTTTACATGCCCAGAAGTGATTTTTTGTCCCTGTTTTTACATCCCAAACATGAATTGCCTCTTCGTCAACGGTAATTAACTGGTCATTGTTCTCATCTTTAAATGATGCCACTGTTTTCGCTGAAGCGCCTTCAATCCTATCAACTGACTCTAATGTTGAAGCATCTAAAACATCAATAAATTCTTTTAACATTGAATGCCCATATATTTTACTTCCATCTTCATTGAACTGCCAGTAATATTTCAACTTACCGATATCCCTGCTGGCAATTGAAATATTCTTATCAATATCAACAACTTCCACCAGATTGTTCTCTCCGCCTGCATAATCATTTAAAACAAAAATATTTTTTTCAGGATGCCTGCTGATATCTACTGACCATGCTGAGACTTTCATCTTTTTGTATGTCCAGTCTGTTGTATTATAAATATATAAATTGCGGTCATCATTACTGCAAACAATATACTTACCATCATAATTGGAAGCTATTGCATGAGGCCAGGACATATCATTTTTTATAGCTACCTTTTCTAAGGTTTTTGCATTAAGAATCTCGAGTTGTCCGTTTTTTACAGGATGAAGAATACATAAATACTTACCATTATTTGAATAAGTCACCATAACGGGCCCTATTGTCGAGTATGATTTTAATTTTTTCCTGTTTGCAACATCATATAACATAATGTTACCGAGGCCGTTGGAGACTACTAATTCAGAGCTTGTTGGCGACCAATTAATATCATAATCCCGGTCTTTATGAAATGGAACTGATTGTTGCTGAATTATCTGTCCGGAATTGACATCAATGATTAATAAAACATACTGAAGATAATACCCATGGGTTACATTAAACCCATAACCCGCAATAACTGCTAAATATTTTGTGTTTGGCGAAAATGCTCTTTGCAGCATAGAGTCATTATAAGCCATAAGCTTAATTTTAGCCTTTGCATCCCATAGTTGCATAGGGGTAGCTCCGCAAACGAAATAGTTTCCGTCATCCGAGAATCTTGTCCAGTCTTTTTGTAGTATGGTTGTCGCAGCAATTTTTGGTTTATTAATATTCGCTGAAAGAGTTATCTCAACCCGCCGGTTTTTCGTTCTTCCTGCTTCAGTACTATTATCTGCTATCGGTTGTTTTGACCCATATCCGTTATATTCCATCCGGATAAGCGGAATGTTAAAATTGGTGTACATATAATCTACAACTGATTTTGCCCGATCGATTGATAGCGGGTCATTGATTATATCAGATCCGGTATTATCTGTATGTCCGGCAATCTTAAAACTATATTCATCTGCACCTTTATCTGTTATTTGCCGGGCTAAATCTTTCAGTTTGGGAAAATCGCCTGACGGTATGGTTGATGAATTTACCGGAAAATTGATATATAATTGCAATCCATCCTTATACTCAGACTTCCATTGCTTTTCAAAAGGATTCTCTAGGTAATATTTATTCAGTTGAGTTTCGTTATCAATACAATGATTTATTGCACATAATTCTGAATTTAAATATGTCTTATCATACTTGTCAGTAGAAGTATTAATACTAATTACCTTCAACAGATATTCTTTAGCTTTTTGAAAATCTGCTGCTTTTATTGATCCTTCAAATAATTCTAAATATACGGATCCGTCATCGGGGAGCTTACCTAAAAATGAAGTGATTAATGATGTGGACTTATTAAAATCAAAATATATATTATTATAGATAAAACTTAGATTTTTGGCATGGCTAAATTTGTCTTTCCAGAGAGTGCTATTGTCTATCGATTTCTGAAAATATTGTTCAGCAGCATGTGAATTATTCAGAAATAAGTATTTATAACCAATATAGTATTCAAGTTTATCATTCATTGGCAGAACAGCTTCCTGTTCGAGAGCATCATCAAGAATACTTTCCTGTAATTCGCCATATTTTCCCCTTAATTTGAGAGCTTTTTCAAGCACTTTATATACAGGGTAAGCCTTTAAAGACTTTGAATAGCATTCGAGTGCCATTTTGTAATCATAATCAGCAAGATAATCGCCAACAAATTCAAATGCTTGAGATATAAAACTTTTGCTGCTCAAATCATTATTATACTCCTTACCATTTGCTTCTGCTATTAAGGGCTGAAATAATGTAAACTGGTCGTTAACACTTTTTTTCTCGTTATCAAATAACTTATCCTTTTTAAGGCTTATAAGACGGGTCCATATTTCAATTTCGTTTTTCCCGTCTTTTTTGTCTAATGCTGACAAATAATACGTTTCGGCTAATTTATAATCTTTCAGGGTTATCTCAGCTTCTAAACCTCTTATAAAATCAAACATATACCATTCTTTTCCGAGTTTCAGTTCCCAGTAAGTCAACTTCTCCTGAGCTTTGCTTTTATATGAGGGGTTATCATTTAATAAAAAAAACAGGTTTCGTAGAGCGTCATCAACTAACAAATTGAATATTTTCCTGCTCGTCAAATTAGTAATTGTTAAAGGGTCAACAGATAACATTTTTTCAAAATTGGCAATACCGAGATCCACATTTTCTTTTGTATAATAAAAATATGAGTTGGTTATAGCAAGCCATGACCCCGGGTATTCTCTGATAACTGTCAGGTAACGGCCTCCTGCTTTTTGAGTGAACCCGTCCTGGTCATCAAGCCACTCTTTACATGTCTCACCTTCGCTTGTATTTGGAAAATTTGCTGCAAGATATCCTCTCAGTTTAATTTTTTCCTCTAATGCCGGGGTCTCTATGCTCCATGCAAATAGCTCTTCCTTGCTTTTTCCTGCAAATGATTTTGCATCCTGGGCATAGATTGAAGCGTAAGAGAAACAGGAAATGATAATAAAAGAAATTTTTAAGATATTTTTCATAATTATGTTGTTATGGATTGGTTATTAAAATTTGTTTCTTTGAATTTGGGCTTTTTCCTTATAAAGTACCATTATTATTATGCCTTTCAAGATAAGTATACTTATAAACAGTTAGTTATGAATGATTTCAATTATTATTGGCACAATAGTTTGATTGCCGCTTTTTGCATCAAACCTGATGACATCTTTTTGGTATTCAATCCTGTCGGGATCAATAAGTTTACCTGCCAGAACTTTTTCAAGCCTTGTTTTAAAATCTCCGGAGGCTTTTTCAAGGTTTGTTAGAATTTCATTCACATCTAACTTATATTTTGAGTACAATATACAGAAGTAGTCCTTGCCCTTATTATTATCCATATATACATAATGATCTTCATCAGGAATAGCGACTTTATTGCTTTTATAGCCCAGATAGGCACAAACAGAATCGGAATAAGGAAAAATGCGAAAACTTTTATTGGATAAATCTGATCCGACAACATAAACATATGCAGGTTGATAGTTATTCATATAAAACCGGAATTGTGTCCCGGACTCATAAGGTTTGATCATTTTATATATTCCGGAACCGGTATCGAATGTTGCTCCCATTGTTTCACCTGACAATAATTTAAATTCGGCCTCCCCATTAAGGTCAGCAACCAGTGGAGGGACAAGAATCATTTCAAAGGCATACATTACAAAAAAGTTAAAATCAGTGTATTTAATCCAGAAGTAACCATCATCGCCCCAGGCTGTACCCCAACTGTTTATGATTTGAAAAGATCCTCCGTTTAAATTGTCATCGTACCCGATTATTGTCATTGCATGACCTCCAAAGTCAGTATTATGCTCTGCCTGTGTGGGAGTCCAGTATCCTGAGTTATTCATTGAATAAAATGACGGAGTACAACACTTCATACCAATAATAACAGGATTTTTTTCACTCAACGCTTTCTTAACAGGTAAAATTTTTTGATTTGACTCTATATTGAACAATCGCCTGAAATCATATATTTTATAACTCGATGCAAGTTTACTGTCAGATGATTGAACTATTGCATCGCAATTAAAAGGAAATATTCTGATTTTTAAATTTCCAATAAACTTCATCGTGCTAAGCGCTTCATCTATACATGTTCCTTCATTGCAGCCCTCTGCATCTCTGATTTGGTTATAGATAAAAGATGGCGAAAAAGTTTCTTTATCTGTTTTGTCAATCTGTGTGCGGTTTAGTTTGATTGACTCAGCTATGGTATAGGCATGGAATGCAGTTGACCATGCAGTACAGGTTCCTGTTCTTCCCTGGTTTCCGGGTGTTGGAGCATAAGATTTTAAACTGATACTTTTGGGTAAATTATCGTATTCACCCTTTGAGAGTTTTGCTGCAACCGGATTTTTTGAATATCGAATATCATCAAATTTCAAACCTGTTCCAAAATTGTTGTTTTGTGCAACAAGCAAAGCAGGAAAAATAATTATCAAAAAACTATTGTACATCTTTCTCATAACATAAAGAGATTTATGTATAAAATATTTAATTAAAAGTTTCAGTAAATCCAGTGCTTGAGCATCAGAATAGATATTAAAGTATTTAAGCGGTCTTCTTCAGGCAAACTCTCTACTGTAGCATTTATAAGAACCATTTCATTTGTAAAAACTTGTTTTTCTAATTTACTTGGTAAGTAAAAGCAAGTGGGCAATTTTACTATTTCACTATCGGATTTTACATCCCAGATGAATTTTCCCGGAACCATCCAATGTGTTTTTTTACAAGGCAAACTGATGGAATCATTGCTTGTAGAATAATTTTTAACTACTTTATTACTATGATCATAAATAGTTATCTGTACCTTAAGATTGTTTTGATTTATAAAAGCAAAATTCAAAGTGTCAGCAAAAACAATAGCAGAATCATAAGGGGAAAATCTTCCTGAATATAAATCAGTACGATCAACTCCTCCTTTGTGCGCTATAATACTGGAATGATAATTCATTTTCTCCCAGATATATATCAGATATTTATTACCAAGAGACGTATTTACCCCGACGAACAATTGCTTGATTGCCCTGAATGAATAAATGCCCGGTTCAGAGATAGTAATTCGCTTCAAGTTAAGATCTAGCAGGTTAACATGGCCGGAAGTGATTGATATTTGGTCTCCTTCAACAACATAAGCTCCTCTGAGATTGTTATCGGAGTTTCCATCCCTGTATAGAGCTGCTTTGCCGGAAGCACTATATACCATGAAGTATTTCTGGCTATTTACATTTAGTATAATAAACAAACCTAATATTGTAAAAATCAGCTTCATGATAAAGATCTATTCTTTAGTGTTTGATTATAAAAAGAGAATGTTTAGCCAGACTTTTGTGGAAAGATAAAACGATTAATTCATAAAACGATAGTATTTCAGCTGAAAGAATTACTCCCAGCAACATTAGCTTTGTGGGGATGAGTATATGGAAATTCTGGAAGATTAAAAAAACCAAATAAAGTATTAATCCAAAACTGACAAGCTGAAATAATTTAGTTGCCACATGAAACCATAAATGATGACGAATAAAAATCAATGAAAATATGACCATATGTAGGAAAACAATAATAAAAGATAATATAAAAATACCGATAAAGGGGATTTGTTTGATATAATCACTCCTCCTGATCATGGAAAGGATGTTGGCATGAATCCCAATTCCAAACATATCCGGATGAGACCTCCCGTAAAAATGATCATTAACAGGAGTGTAATACCGGTCTTCCATATCATTTTCACTAAGACATTTTCCACCTGTGTAGCCTACAAGAACAACTTTTTCTTTAAACATTAATTTCAATTGATCGTTACTGGCATTAATGATCTCACTGTGGTTCAGAACAGGGAAGCTATTCACGTCTCCTAAATAATTGATCATTTCTTCCTTGTTTTCACGGGCTTTAAGCTTTTCATAGGCATTAGGAAAAGCAATTTTTGCTATTTGTACCGAGAAAGCCCTGGATTCGCGCCCGGTGTTTAGCTTTTGGGGTATAAATACGCGAACAACTGCGGTCCTGTCAGGGCTTGACATTATATCTGCATAGCCATAAGCAGCATTTTTAAAGTGTAAATATTCTGTGTCATTATGTTGGTTTTTTTCAACATCATCCTGCTCAAATGAAGCCATAACCAATCTGGGTGATGCATGTGAAATGGATGCTGTTAAATGAGTAGTACCATTGGTGTCAGCATCATGCGAGAAAAAAACATCCATTCCTATTGCTTTTGGACAGGCAGTATTAATCCGGTCAAGAAGCAATGCAATTCCTTCACGATTCAGATCCTCGATATTTACTATTATTATAGAGGTATCAACTGTGTTGTTTGACAGTTTCGAGAAATAAATATCTGTGAGTTGGACCTCTTTAATAGCTTTAACAACGTAGTTAAAAGGTTTGAAGGAAATACTTATCACATAAAACAGCAGCCAGGTCGCAAGAAAGACAAGAATGGTTGCTAAAAACGATTCAAAAAACAGTTTTAATTTATTAACAGGTGCACGTTTCATACGCTGAGTAATAGAGGCTAGGCACAAATTATGCTGTAAATATAGAAAAAATATATTTAATTGACAAAATGAATTCTAACTCATCTTTATATAAGACTATCTTAAAAATTAACGAAAGAGACAAACAATAAATGTTGTATTTTCAGAAAAAATTCAGATATGAATAAAATTTTTAGTTTATTTTATTTTATATTTGTTTTTTAATTGACATATTTACAAAAGAAATCTATTTTTAAATGAAAAAATTAATGGTATTTTTTGGGCTATGCATAACCGGTGTAATTATCTTCACTGCCTATGGTCAAAATATAAAAATAAATGGCAATAAAATTAAAAACGACCTGCAAGAGTTAAAATTGATAGGGAATGTAAAATCTTTAACGGAAGGGGAGTTTAAAGTAGTTCAAAATTCTGGAGAACTTGAAAAAGATATGCAAGATGCATCAATTACTCTATTTAATGATAATGGAAATAAAATTGAATTTGAAAGCTTTCACTTAGACAGCAGTTCAGATTTTAAATATACTTTCACTTACGATGACAAAGGGAATAAGGTTGAAAATAGCAAGTATAACTATGAGGGCATTCTGGAGAATAAATCTACCTTCAAGTATGATGATAAAGGGAATATGATCGAAGAGAATTATTATAAATCAAACGGCTACAGTTTAAATTTTGATTCTAAATCTTCTAGCAAATATGATGACAAAGGGAATGAGATAGAGAGAAGCAACTATAACTCAGACGGCAGTTTGTCTTCCAAATCTATTTACAAGTACGATGACAAAGGGAATATAACAGAGGAGAACATATATAAACCAAACGGCAGTTTAGATTCTAAATCTACATACAAGTATGATAAGAAAGGGAACGTAATTGAAAGAAATAGCTATAAATCAGACGGCATCCTGAAGGATAAAGATATTTACAAGTATGATGAACAAGGGAATCGTATTGAGAATAACAGTTATAAATCAGATGGCAGCTTGAACGATAAATATACATTCAAGTTTGACGATAAAGGGAATATTATTGAGGCTAAATCAGAAGGTGGTTTTGAGTTTGATATTAGTTACAGGTTTGTTTATGATAAAAAGGGCAATTGGATAAAGAGATCTTCATTTGAAGAAGCAACTTTGAAAAGAATCATCGAGAGGGTAATAGTGTATTTTTAAAACAAACATAGAGAAGTCAAATTAGTTCTAACAGTCTTTGTTTGGAGTATTTTCGGGTATTGCGACTCTCTGTGGAATTTAAGTGATTTTGGCCAATTTTGCAGAATAAAACGATTACATCTGGAGGTCATCAATTCAGGATATGGCTGCCAAATTCTTCTTTTGAATAATTTTTACCATATTATTTTCAAAATATATATTGATACCATCATAAATCCATTTTTCTTTATTGCCGTACACTACTTTTATTTTTTCCAAAGGATATCCTAAAATATCTGTTACTTCGTTAGCAGATAAACCAATTTTTATTTCTTCTTCAAGTTGAATCTTAGATAGCGGAGCTGTCTGCTTATATAGCAGCGTATCTGAGGCAGAAACAATAGTAGCAAAAGCATAAGAACGGGCAGATGCAAATTTTTGTGCATATAAATCACCTTTTGAGAATAGCGATACACATAAAATTGCTACTAAGAAAAAAGTAATCAATCTGCCTATTTTAATATTTAAATCACCAAATTTCATAAAAACCTATTTGTTTTGTCAATTTTACATCTGTGAAATTCTATCCGCTGCACATGTAAAAATAACTTTACAAAGTTGGTTATCTGTAGCTTACCGTGAAATAGTGTATTTATATAAATCGAATAGTGGAATTCCTCAATTTCAATAGTGAAATTCCCGAATTTCTATAGTGGAATTTTTTAATCAGGAATAGTAAAAATCCCGAACTGATTAAATCCATAACCTCTGCACAGCTATATGTTGTTAGCTGATTAGTTTCGCTTTTGCAAGATTCTATATGTGATTTGGGAGAATTTATATAGATCAAGAGCTTAGATAAAAAACAGCCTGTGCACTACGCTATAATAAAAAGAATAAAATTCAATATTTATCACATAATAACAGGGTATTCGAACACGTTTTCATCTGTTTGAAAATACTATACCTGAATCACGCTTCGTATTTGCTGTTTTATTAGAAATAAAATGATACTATATCAAACAGATAAATAAGTTTTTATAAATTTACACAACTTAATAAATAAGTAAAAACAACCTTTTATGCTTTGTAATCATCTAATTTTGTAAATTAAATAATGTGTACCAAAAGGTTTGATAATGTATTTAAATTTAGTGTAAAACTCTACCTTTGGTGAGAATATTAAGTTATTGGTGTAATTGTATGAGGTTGTTTATTTTAATATTTTTTTTATTTTTTGCTACACTTGCAAATTCGCAAATTCAGGTAAGTATTCAAACCTCGGTTAATACTAAGTGTAATGGCAATCCATGCCAATACAATGGGCCAACAATTCTTATTAATGAAGTAATGCTTGCACCTTCTTCCGGCGATGGCTCAATATATGACTCTGATAATACAAGGCGGGGCGAATGGATAGAACTTTACAATCCTGATATTTGTAAATCTATAGATATTTCATGTTACTTCTTAGGTAATAATACACCTGATCCAAACCCAAGAAATTATGGAGGGGGATTTACTCTGCCACAGGGTACTATTGTGCCGCCAAGAGGTTTTGTAATGGTTAGGGGTGAGCGGGCAGCGGCCGTTCCATCAAATTTACTGGTTCAAAATGGAGGAAATACGATAGAAATTATTGTAAGCGATGTGAATAAAATATGCCTGGGTGGAGGAAACCGTTTATGGTTTCCAAATGCAGGAGGTTGGTTTGCATTCTACGACAGATCAGGAAATGTTCAGGATGCCATATCCTGGTGTAGTCTGACTAATTCCTGCATGTCATGCAATCCTTGTATACCTCCCGCTTCAGGATGTTCATATTCTGGTAATTTATCAGGATACAATAATATG
>Ga0247841_10011492_pt1 | contig 11764 bp, 20 predicted proteins | sample LaCruzMarch2015__2_FD_192410 | JGI IMG/M metagenome (GOLD analysis project Ga0247841, IMG submission 192410) | Freshwater microbial communities from meromictic Lake La Cruz, Castile-La Mancha, Spain - LaCruzMarch2015_18m | ecosystem: Environmental > Aquatic > Freshwater > Lake | place: Spain...
CAAATACCGCAGTCTATCGACCACATTTACAATGGGTAATTATAGTTGTCGTCGATGGGTAAATATAGTTGTCGTCAGCCAGGGGAGTGGATTGAAGAAAATTCGACCCACCCCTGCCCCTCCAGGGAGGGGAGTTAAGACAGGAGAAGAACCCACCCCCTTGCCCCTCCAGGGAGGGGAGTTAGGACAGGAGAAGAACCCACCCCTGCCCCTCCAGGGAGGGGAGTGAGGCCCGGATGGCGTTCCCCTCCTTGGAGGGGGCAGGGGTGGGTTAAGTTTCCCGGGATAATCCAGTGCGATGAGCAAAGTCCGAAGGCCGGGTAGCGCTCAGCCGACTGTTCCGCCTGAAAGCGGGGAGAAGATTGTTTCGCGCGAAGACGCGAAGGCGCAAAAAGAATGACTTTTTCTGCACGCCTGTCTGGGTCTGGATGCTGGAAAAGGGGCCAGAAGGTTCAAACAACTCACAACGACTCAGGAGCGGTTACTTGCATTTTACAGTCTGACCCCGTCCCCGCCCAGTCTGACCCCGTCCCCACCGGATCGTGTTCGGCAACGTCTGGGGCTCAAAGCTTATGGTTGATTCGGATATTCTGGCGGCTCTTAAGCCGGTTACTGCTGTCCTTGCCACTTCTTTCAGTTTAGGGTAGTTTACAAACATGACAGCGTTGCTTGAGCAAGTTGGCGAGATGATCGGGAAAATGAACCGCTCCGAGAAGGCCCAGGTTTTGCAGTGGGTTGTGTCGGATTTGGGTGATGCATTTCCGGGGATAGAGAGCCGACCCGATGTTTGCGGAGGGGATCCTTGCGTGGTGAGAACCCGCATTCCCGTGTGGACACTTGTTCAGGCAAGGCATTTGGGTGTCACGGAGTCTGATTTGCTAAAAGCCTATCCTGCACTCAATGCCGAGGACCTTGCAGAGGCGTGGGCCTACTACCGCACTCATCGAGCAGACATTGAGGCCCAGATTTCGGTTAATGAACAGGCGTAACGTGGCTCGGATCTATACCAACGAGAATTTCCCCCAGCAGGCCGTTCAGCATTTGCGTTTTCTGGGGCACGATGTGGAAACATCGCATGATGCAGGGAACAGTGGGCGCGCCATGTCCGATGAATCAGTGCTAGAGTTTGCGATCCGGAGCCAACGAATTGTGGTAACGCTGAATCGGCGGCATTTTGTGGCGCTGCACATAAGCCATCCTGATCACTGGGGAATACTGGTCTGCACCTTTGACTTGGATTTCAACGGTTTGGCTGAGCGGATACATGGCGCTTTATCAGCAAGGGTTGATTATCGATGCTGTCTCCTGAGGGTCAATCGCCCTGGGTGAGGGGTTCCTGGACAATGAGCAAGCCTTTGACCGGTCTCATGACATCGAATACGAGTAACCATCCGACTGATTGCTTATTTATGGATAATCAGGATGTGTAGGATGGGGGACGAGAACTGAAACGGGGGAGGAAGAACCCACCCCCGGCCCCTCCGGGGAGGGGAGCTGGGATTGATAGGCCCGAAGGCGTTCCCCTCCTTGGAGGGGTCAGGGGTGGGTTAGGTTTCCAGGGATAATCCAGAGCGATGAGCAAAGTCCGAAGGCATTTCCCCTCCAGGGAGGGGAGCTGGGACGGGAGAAGAACCCACCCCCGACCCCTCCAGGGAGGGGATCTGGGACCAAGAACCCACCCCCGACCCCTCCAGGGAGGGGAGTTAAGACGGGAGAAGAACCCACCCCCGACCCCTCCAGGGAGGGGAGCAAGGATTGGATAGGACCGAAGGAGTTCCCCTCCTTGGAGGGGTCAGGGGTGGGTTGTAATGGCCGGACTATTTGATTTCCATAAAACAGGCAACAATCCGTTCGGCGGTATGGCCGTCCCACAAGGGGGGGCGGTGTTCCCGGCGGAGCAGGGTGGCGGCTTCCCGGAATTCAGTCCGAATTTTCTGGATGTCGTTGCCCACCAGAATACTGACACCGCCATGTTCGCGCAGGGTGACTGGCCGCTCGAGATATACTAATCGCAGATGCGCCCTGCTGCCTCAGACATACTGAGAAAAACCAGTTGCCGAGGATACTGAGGTGCGCCATAATGCTCAACATTAGGAATTGATACAATGAATTACTCCAATATCATCACGATCCAGGCGGGCAAGCGAAGTGGTAAGCCCTGCATTCGCGGAATGCGGATTACGGTGTCGGATATTCTTGAATATTTGGCATCCGGCATGAGTGAGGCTGAGATTATTCGGGATTTTCCTGAACTTACGCATCAGGACATATCGGCATGTCTATCATTCGCTGCAGATCGGGAGAAGCGTCTTTGCCTGGCGGTTGCATGAAACTGCTTTTGGATCAAAATCTTCCACGCCAGCTCGCTGGCGATTTGCAGGCGAGTTTTCCGGGAACAGCCCATGTTTGGCATCTTGGACTGGCCGAAGCGTCGGATGGGGATATTTGGGATTATGCGGCCGAGAAGGGGTATTCGATAATTTCGAAGGATACGGATTTCATTAACCTAGCCTTGCTCAACGGGCATCCCCCTAAAGTCATTCATCTCCAGGTTGGCAATTGCGCCACAGAGACTATTCGGAAGCTATTGCTATCTTCTTCGTCGAGTATACATGATTTCTTGAATGATCCGATCGAATCACTTTTGATTCTCCAACATTGAACGACAACAAGCCATGGGACGCCAGCGAATTTGAACCTAAAACTGTTTTATTGCAGTACACTGCGTTAATATGTATATATAGTGCAGTATGGTTGATAAATCGATAATACGTCAAATCCTGATAGATCAGCAGGATGAATGTCGCCAGATCCTTAAGCGGTGCGATGTGGAGCGTGACTGCGAAGCGGCTTTGGTGAAGGGGTTGTCCGATGACTTGATCAAGGTGATTACCGGTGTACGGCGGTGTGGCAAATCCGCCCTGGCGCATCGGGCCTTGAGCGGGGAGACCTATGGTTATGTCAACTTCGACGATGAGCGACTTTTTGATGTTACCGCAAATGATCTCAATACGGTTCTCGAGGTTCTGACGGCTCTGGTTCCCGGAATGCGGTATATCCTGCTTGACGAGATCCAGAATATCGAGCGGTGGGAGTTGTTTGTCAACCGGCTCCAGCGGCAGGGGTACCGCGTTGTGCTGACGGGGAGCAATGCCCATCTGCTCAGCCGGGAGTTGGCCTCGCATTTGACGGGGCGCAACCGGGTCACGGAGGTTTATCCTTATTCGTTCCGTGAATATCTGAGGAAACTTGGGTGTGAGCCCGTTGCGCCCCGTGACATGAACACATCGGACCGGGGTGCGATCTCCGAGCATTTCATGGGCTATTTTCAAATGGGTGGATTTCCCGAACTGGGGCATGTCGAGAACAGCCGCGTTTACCTCCAGGACCTGTATGACCGGGTATTGACCCGGGACATTGCCATGCGGCACGGGGTGCGGCACATCCGCACGCTCAAGGATATTGCCTTTCACGTGGCCAACAATTGCGGGGGTAAACTGACCTACCAGGGTCTTGCCTTGGCCTACGGGCTGGGCAGCGTGCATACGGCAAAGAACTATCTTTCCTATTTCCAGGAGGCCTATCTCTTCTTTGCGCTTGAAGCTTTCTCCTTCAAGGTCAAGGAGCGGGTTCGCCGACCCAGGAAGCTCTATGGGATTGATCCCGCGCTGGTGCGCGCGGCTTCCGCCTCCATGCGCGACAACACCGGCCTGCTCCTGGAGAACGTGGTATTTATTGAACTCCTGAGACGGGGCCAAACGGTGTCCTACTACGCGGATCCTCAGGGCCGGTACGAGGTCGACTTCGTGAGTCGCGATCAGGCCGGGGGTGAGGTTCAGCTTATCCAGGTATGCTCCGATATGACGCGCGAGGAGACGCGGATCCGCGAACTGCGCGGCTTGTGTCTAACCGCCAGGCAGATGGGCTCCCTTCCGGATGCGAACTTAAGGGTATTGACCCTGGATCACCGTGCCACGGAGCGCGTTGATGGACGGGAGATTACCTGCACGCCAGTCTGGGAGTGGATGCTGGAGTAGCGGCGTGCGGGGGGCGGAATTGAACATCGAACATTCAGCCTTTCACTCCCAACTTCGAACAAAGTGAGCGAAGCCTATTTCGATGTTCAGCGTTGACTGTTCGATGTTCGAATTGATCCGGGGGAAGAAGTCCCATGCGAAGCACAACCGGAGTTGATTTCTTCAGATTCTTGGGAAAAGCCGTTGCGGAAATTTTGGCTCGGGTACTCCCGAACGAAAATCCCGCAACATTCTCTTTTCTTTTCCGGCCTGCCCTGCGTAGCCTTGGCGAAGCGGGGATCAGCGTAAATCAGCGCAGATCAGTTGAAGTCTTCTCCCGAATCGAGCAAAAGTTACAAGTTACGATGTGACCCTGCGATCCGAGGGGGGCAAGGATTTGATAGGACCGAAGGAGTTCCCCTCCTTGGAGGGGGGCAAGGATTTGATAGGACCGAAGGAGTTCCCCTCCTTGGAGGGGTCAGGGGTGGGTTAGGTTTCCAGGGATAATCCAGAGCGATGAGCAAAGTCCGAAGGCATTTCCCCTCCAGGGAGGGGAGCTAAGACAGGAGAAGAACCCACCCCCGACCCCTCCAGGGAGGGGAGCTGGGACAGGAGAAGAACCCACCCCTGGCCCCTCCAGGGAGGGGTGGCTGACGACAACTATATTTACCCATCGACGACAACTATAATTACCCATTGTAAATGTGGTCGATAGACTGCGGTATTTGTGTGGGAGGCACAGGTATGGCAGTAACCGATCAACAGGTAAGGAAGTTGTTCATGGAGCATCAAAAGACAGGTTTTATAGGAATGGCGGCAATGAAGTCGGGAATGAACCGGAAGACCGCCAGTGGGTATATTGAGAGCGGAGAGCTGCCCTCTGCGCGAAAGACCGCCCGGGATTGGCGCACGAAGCCGGATCCCTTTGAGAGTGTCTGGCCTAAGGTGGAGGCTAAACTGGTGGAGGCACCGGAACTGGAGGCGAAGGCACTGTTCGAGTGGCTGACGGAGCAGCATCCCGGTTTATTCCAGGAAGGACAGGTTCGTACGCTGCAGCGGCGGGTGCAACAGTGGCGTGTGCTGCATGGGCCCGGCAAGGAGATCTACTTCCAACAGGATCACAAGCCCGGTGTCCGGCTTTCGACAGATTTCACCCACATGAATGAACTGGGGATCACGATCCGAGGCGAGCGGTTTGATCATCTCCTGTGCCATAGCGTGTTGAGCTATTCGAACTGGGAATGGGGAGTGATCTGCCATAGTGAAAGCCTCCTGTCACTTCGCAAAGGCCTGCAGGCGACGTTGGTTCAACTGGGGCATGTCCCGTTCGAACACTGGACGGACCACAGCACCGCCGCCACTCATGAGGTGGGGCCTGACGAAAACGGGAGGCGGGATTTCAACCTGCGATATCTGGAAGTCATGAGGCATTTCAGCATCACCCCGCGCACTACGCAGGTGGACGCTCCGAATGAGAACGGGGATGTGGAATCGGCCAACGGGGCATTTAAGCGCCGCGTGAAGCAACACTTGCTGTTGCGGGGCAACCGCGACTTCGACACGCTCGACGCCTACCGGCTATTTCTGGAGGGGATTTTTCTCAAGGTCAACAAGCTGAGGAATCAGCAGTTCCTGGAAGAACTTAACGCCATGCGCCCCTTGGAGGTGGAACTGCTACCCGAATACACCGAAGGGAAGTCGCGTGTGAGCAAGTGGAGCATGATTCAGGTGGACCGCAAGGTTTACTCGGTGCCCAGTCGACTGATTGGCCAGACGGTGCGTACCCGCCGTTACGAGGAGCATGTGGAGGTCTATGTGGCCGGGTTGCTGCAGTTATCGATACCACGATTGACTGGCGATAAAAAACACACGATCAACTACCGCCATATGATTGGGTCGTTGTTGCGCAAGCCCGGGGCTTTCTCCGAATACAGGTTTAGGGAGGATCTCTTTCCCTCGCTGGTGTTCCGCCGCACCTATGATCGGCTCTGTGAAACCCTCCCGCAACGTACGGCCGATCTGGACTACCTGCGGATCCTAAATCAAGCAGCGACCACGATGGAGGCCGATGTTGAACGGATCCTGCTGGAATTGGAGGCCAAGGGGTTGACGCCACGATGGAACTTGGTAATGGAGTTCTGGCCGCAACCTGCGATTGAACGGCCCCATCTCCAAGCGCTACAGGTCGAACTGGGAAGCTATGATGAGTTAATCGATTGCGTGGAGGTGGTGATATGAAGGAGCTTCCCACCCTTTTGCGTGCGCTTAACCTTGGCGAGATAGCCAGCAAGTCGGATGAGCTAACCGTTCAGGCTGAACAGGAAGGCTGGAGCCACGAAAAATACCTGCGCGTTTTGTGCGAACTGGAACTGGATCGCCGGTCTCAACGCCGCACCGAACGGCTACTCAAGGACTCGCGACTGCCCAGCGGAAAGACCTGGGCAACACTGGATCAGGAGCGGCTCCCCATTAAACTTCGCCGACAGTTACCTGCGCTGCTGGAAGGGCGATTCGTTAAGGAGGCCGGGAATATCCTGGCCTTCGGACTTCCCGGCCGCGGCAAAACGCATCTGCTCTGCGCGATCGCACATGAACTTATTCTCCGCCATGGCACAAAGGTGCTGTTCATGCCGGCTGTTCATCTTGTCCAGCAGCTTCTGGTCGCCAAGCGAGACCTGAAACTGGAGTCGTTCCTGCGCAAGATGGACGGCTTTGATATCGTCCTGGTCGACGACATCGGCTACATCCAGCAATCACGGGAAGAAATGGAAGTGCTTTTCACGTTCCTTTCAGAGCGCTATGAACGTAAAAGCATCATGATCACCAGCAATCTGGTTTTCAGCGAATGGGATAAAATATTCAAGGATCCCATGACTACGGCTGCCGCTATTGACCGACTGGTCCACCATTCAACGATCCTTGAGCTTGTTGAGTTAGATAGTTTCCGGATGCAACATGCAAAAAAGGAAAAACAGAAAGGAGCACACTGACGTAGTTCGGGGCGAAATTCCCATCCCCCCTCGGGGGGATGGGAATCAAACGGGAAGAGGGTGATCCCTCCAATCTCTTCCCTTTTCATCATCAATAAGTATCAACATGATGGGTAATTATAGTTGTCGTCAGAGGAAAAAGTAATTGTCGTTGACCACTCCCCAATCCTCCTCACCACCGATCCAATATCCGTCTTGATCTCATGATCCCAGAACCTCAAGAACCGTATGCCCGTCAGCTCCAGCGCTTGCTGTCGCTGCCTGTCCGCATCTACCTTGTCATCATGGCTCCGCCCATCTATCTCAATCGCAAGTTCAAGCTCTTTGCAATACAGATCCACAATGTACCTGCCGATGGGACGTTGCCGGTCAAAGTCGAATCCCAGCTTGTTACCCTTCAACGCCTTCCACAGCAGAACTTCAGCCAGAGTGGCGTTGCGACGGAGATATCGCGCGTACTCTTTCAGGCGCGGGTCGTATGGAATTATTTTGCGAGTCATGTAATTACCACCCACCCCTGACCCCTCCAAGGAGGGGAACGCCTTCGGGCCTATCAATCCCAACTCCCCTCCCTGGAGGGGCCGGGGGTGGGTTCTTCTCCAATCCTAGCTCCCCCTGTCATTTCCGCTTCTTGATCGTGTGCTTGAACTTCAGCACGGCAAAGTTCAATTCGATCGAAGTCTCCGTGTCGCTGGCGCGCAGGTCGTCGTCCAAAAGTCCGGATATCAATTCCCCACTCTTCCGCATGAGCGACTTGTGCGTTGAGTCGTCTCTCACTTGCGACAATTCCCGGACATTCCTGGTCAGCTACCGGAGCGTGGCATAGGCCTCAATGATCGCAAGTGTTGCGACTGTAGCCCGTTTGCTCTTCAATATCGTGGCCATCATGTACAAGCCTTTTTCGGTAAAGGCTTTTGGCAGGACGCGCGTCTTCGCGAATTTTGCGGTCGAAAATTTCGACCGCAACTCCTTAAATTCCTCCGCCTCAACATCCATGATGTAGCCGGCAGGAAATTTATCAGCGTTATTCTTTACAGCCTCATTAATGCGCTTTGTCTCAACCCCATAGAGTTCAGCAACATCCGCATCAAGCAGGACCCTCTCCCCCCTGAGTTCCACGATTCGATCCTGCACATTTTCAAACTTGATCGGTTGATTCATATATCCCTTCCATAGCCTAACGTCCAAAGCCCAAAGCCAGGCGTCTATAGCCGAATGGCACTTACTTAAGGCTCTTTACCCTCATGAAGAGAACCCACCCCTAACCCCTTCCAAGGAGGGGAACTCATTGTGGCCAAACTCTTGTCTTGCTCCCCTCCTGAGAGGGGTCAGGGGTGGGTTTGCGCGCAAAGCGTCCTTAAGCAAACTCCATTCGCGTCTATCACCACCTTCATCTATATTACTTTAGCATTAACTTAACAATAGGATTATTACAGGTCCTTGGGACTCATAAAAACAAGAGGGGAGAAGACTTCACCACTGATCTACGCTGATTCGCACTCATTGGGAGAAATCAACTCCAGCTGTGCTCCGCGCCTCCCCATTGCTCTTCATTCTTCACAGAGGGTGTTGCGGTATTTTTATGCGGGGTACTCGCCGCATACAAATACCGCAACATTTTCTCTTTCCCTGCCCTGAACACCCTCGAAGGGGCCGGATTAGCGCAAATCAGTGCAGATCAGTGGTGAAGTCTTCCTCCCCCAAAATCATTCCCCGCGGAGATGACGGTCAATCTCGGGGAACCATGCGATATCCTTCTCCGACATCCCATGCCGACTGAATTCATCCTTCCACCCGGCAACCGCCTGATAAACATCAGCCACGACTCCCTCCGCTCCTCGTACCCCCCATAGCCGTCCAAGCCCCTCAAGCGCCTGTCGCCCCGGGAAATCGGGATCGAGATCAAAGAACAGGACATGCTCACGCTTTCTTCCAATATCCGGCACCAGATCAAAGGCCGGCGAAAGCCTCCAGCCCTTCCCGTGGTCATAGACCATCATGAAGTTCTTCAGATGATCATCCGTGGGGCTCTCAGAGTCATATCGTAACTTTTAACTTTTCCGGCGACTCCGCCAATTTCCGGTCTGCCGCAGAAGGAGAGGAGCTTGAACAGGAGGAAAGGAAGGAAACAAAGAAGACTTCACCACTGATTTGGGAAATGAGGGAAATCCGGAGAAGAGATGAAGGGAGAAGAGAATGTTGCGGCGATTTTATGCGGCGGGGTACCGCCCCATAAAATCGCCGCAACGGTTCTTCCCGGAATTGGGGAAGAAACTCCATCTGCGCGAAGCGCCTCATAACCTTTTTCTTATTCCACGGGAAGGTGTTTCGCGATTTTTGCGCCTGGTGTACTCGCCAGGCGCAAAAATCGCGAAACATTCTCCTATCCCCTCCGGATTTCCCTCATTTCCCAAATCAGTGGTGAAGTCTTCTTTCCGGGCACGCTCTCGCACGGTCGAATACCGGAAGGCACTTCGTAACATCCCGTCCCCGGCAATCTCACACGCCACCTCCCCCACCTTCCGGGGGCGACCAAGCGTTTGCTCCCAAACGGTAATCCGGTAGTTCATGATTTCTTCCGCGAGGCGCGTAGCGGCATAGGCCGCTCCATTTGCTCCATCCTCTTAAACAAGTCTTCAGGCTCGGCAAGAACCGTCTCAAGATCCCCCACCCTATCCAGGATCTCTAACGCCGCAACCCAATGTCCAATCAGGACAGAAGAACTCCCCCCCTCCATCTTGCGAAGGGTAGGCACACTGACCCCTAACCTGGCAGCCAATATAGCCTGGGACTCATTACGCCGAAGCCGCATCGTGCGCAACCGCATCCCGAGACTCTGCAGTTCCTTGGAAAAGCATTTCATCGCCTGATCCCCAAAAGCATAACACTCTTTATGGTTTCTATTATCGGCTCTTTTTGACTGTAATGCAAATAGTATCTTCCATAGTCTGCGAGCAGGGCGCATGTGACTTCCGTAGGACTTTTGGCTTGCCTGCTGTAATCAAAGGCTTTAAGAATTTTGAACAGAAGGCCACGGGGACGCCCCCCCTGTAACTGACCCCTTACGCCCGCAAAGGGATTGTTATTTCCGCCTCCGGCGGTAATTCCCTCAAGCACGCCACAATCCGCTCCGCCGTATGGCCATCCCACAACAGGGGACGGTGCTCGGCACGGGGACGCGTCGCCGCTTCACGGAATTCCGCCCGGATTTTCTGGATATCATGGCCAACCAGAATACTGGCCCCGCCATGCTCTCGCAGCGTCATCGGCCGCTCGGTGTTTCCGCGAAGCGTCAAACAGGGCGTCCCTAATACACAGCATTCCTCCTGCAACCCCCCGCTATCGGTCAGCATCACCCTGGCCCCCATGGTCAGCCGTAGCATCTCATGATAGCCAAGCGGCGCGGTGAGGATGACGCCGGGACAGTTCCGCAGGGTCTCCCAGAACCCGAACTGCTCCAGCTGCTTCCGCGTCCGGGGGTGAACCGGCCAGACCAGCGGAAGAACCGGGGCCACATCGGTGGTCAGGAACGCCACCATCTCCCCAAGAAGATCCTTGTCATCCACATTCGAGGGACGGTGCAGGGTCATGACGGCAAACCCGTTGTCCCGGAGCGGCGGATTGGGGTGCAACGCACCGGGCAGTGCCGCGGCCTCACAGATGTCGCCGGGCTTGAGTCCGGCCGCCACCGCCCGCTGCGCCTCCAGTGTATCAATCATGATGTTGCCGACCCGCTTGATCCGGCCAGCAGCCACGCCTTCCCGGATAAGATTGGCGTCGGCCAGTTCATCCGTCGTGAAAAGCAGGTCGGACAACCGGTCGGTCACCATCCGGTTGATTTCCTCGGGCATATCCAGGTCGAATGAACGGAGGCCGGCCTCGATATGGGCGAGCTTGATGTGTTCCTTCTTGGCGGTGATGGAGCAGGCGCAGGTGGCATTGACATCGCCCACCACGACAATCCAGTCCGGCCGGTGCGCCTGCACGACCTTCTCAAAGGCGATCATGGTCCGGCCCACCTGCTCGGCATGGGAGCCGGATCCAATCCCGAGGTCGACATCCGGCGCGGGAATGTTCAGGGCCTTGAAAAACGCCTCCGACATGGTGGCGTCGTAATGCTGTCCGGTATGGACCAGGATGTGCCGGAAACAATCCGGATACCGGCCCAGCTCGCGGACAAACGGCGCGATTTTCATGAAGTTCGGCCGCGCGCCAACCACGGACATGATGGTGAGTTTTTCAGGTTTCATATCACTGTCATCCCATTTCCCGGGGTGCCCCGCCACCCGCTTCGCTTGCTTTCTGTTGCCCGGAATTGTCGAGGAAGAGGTAAACCGCAGATGAACGCAGAGAACGCGGATGAAAAGAATTCCTGATCCGGTGCAGCGTGGTCGTAGCCATGCGCAACCAGCCTCTTCTCTTACTCTTATCAGCGTCTTCTGCGTTCATCTGCGGTTTGCCTTCTGGCTGCCACTTTGTCAGCATCCGTCCTGTAGTATTATTCTCTTTCACTGTCATCCCATAGGCAGGGCTTCATGAGCACAAGAACCTGCATTTGCTGGTGTTTTAGAGGTGTTTGCAAGATTCCCGCGGAATGCTACTAGCCGATTTCGCCACCCCATCCCTCTCTTCTGGAGGGCGAAGCTTGCTGAGCCGTCTTCAACTTGAGCGCATTAAAAGCGAGCCATTCAGCCTTAAACACAAGGAGTTCGATTGTCATGCACACCTCTTGACTGCGGCTCAGCAAGCTTCGCCCTC
>Ga0247841_10011493_pt1 | contig 11764 bp, 3 predicted proteins | sample LaCruzMarch2015__2_FD_192410 | JGI IMG/M metagenome (GOLD analysis project Ga0247841, IMG submission 192410) | Freshwater microbial communities from meromictic Lake La Cruz, Castile-La Mancha, Spain - LaCruzMarch2015_18m | ecosystem: Environmental > Aquatic > Freshwater > Lake | place: Spain...
AAGCCACCAAATTGAAGCGGGATGCGGAATTGCTGGAAGGTGCAGGCTGTTTTGCCATCGTCCTTGAAAAGATACCGTCAAAACTGGCTATGGAAGTGACGGAGCGTGTACGGATCCCGACTATCGGAATCGGTGCAGGTTCTCATGTCGATGGACAGGTGCTGGTGCTGCATGACATGCTCGGTATCAATATGAAATTTTCACCCCGTTTCCTTCGTCGTTATCATAACCTCAGTGATGAGATCAAAGGTTCTGTCCAGGCTTATATCAATGATGTGAAAACGGCTGATTTCCCTAATGAAAGGGAGCAGTACTAATAGGCATTAGGCAATAGGCATTAGGCAATAGGCTGTATGTAGCAGGCAGTTGAAATCCTATTATTGAAATTTTTTTATTTTGAATTTGTTTGGAATTTGGAATTTAGAATTTGGAATTTGGAATCATTTGCCTCCCGTATTTTATTTGAAGACAACCACTTGCTGATCGTCAACAAGCTACCGGGTGAGATCGTGCAGGGTGATAAAACCGGTGATGAACCGATGGTGGAGACTTTAAAATCTTACCTCAAAGTAAAATACAACAAACCGGGCGACGTATTCTTAGGCGTGGTGCATCGTTTGGACCGGCCGGTCAGCGGAGCAGTAATTTTTGCAAGGACCAGTAAGGCGCTGACAAGGATGAATGCGTTGCTGAAAGACAGGGAGGTGAGGAAGGTTTACTGGGCTATTTGCCCCCACCCCGTCCCTCCCCCAGTTGGGGGAGGGAGTAAGGGAGGGGGCTGGACTGCCGACTGGATTCCCCTTACACACTATCTCAAAAAAAACGAACAGCAGAATAAATCCTATGTGCATGACCTGCCCGGCGAAGGGAGGCAGAAAGCGGAACTGAGATACAGGAAAATAGCATCCGGTGAGCGTTACGATCTTCTGGAAGTTGAATTGATGACGGGCCGCCATCATCAGATCAGGGTGCAACTTGCTGCCATCGGATGCCCCGTCAAAGGTGACTTGAAATATGGTTTTCCCCGTTCCAATCCCGACGGATCAATAAGTCTTCATGCACGTATTGTGGAGTTTGTACACCCGGTGAACAAAGAGCTGATCAACATTATGGCAGAACCGCCTGCAGAAAAAGTTTGGGAAGTATTGAAAGGGTTGTCGCAAACAGATCCCTCGCTTCGCTGCCATTGATAAACTAGTCAACCGATTGATTGTCAGATCATATGTTGCATCTTATTTTATGATTTCAATTACTTTAAACGGATGATTATATTGACAGGGGCAAGTCCCGCAAGGGACTAATGAAAATAGCCCCGGACGAAGTCCGTGGGGATTTAGAAGATTCGAATCAATTAAAAGTCCCAACGGGACGACTGAAAAAATAATTGCATTTTCTGATTTTCATCCGTCCTTTCAGGACTTTTATTTTTTTATGTTCGCCCTTTTACCCCGGATTCCATCCAGGGCTACTTTCAATTATCCCTTTGGGATAAAAAGTGACAGCAATTTGTATAGGTTTTCTCTTAAGAAGAGCCCTTAATGGGATTTCAATTAAAAGTCTTGCCATTGATAGCGCAGCGAAGGAACTGCCGGTCTTTTTAGTTATACCGAGTCGGAACAGAGCCTGTACCGATTCTTCGGTATTTGTGAATTTATAGCATCTGTTCCTCCCGGCATAACTGAAACTAAAAGGAAAATGCTTTGCATTTTCATTAAGTTTCAGTATAAATAGGAGACAGGAATAATTAAAAATTATTAAATTAGCGCTTAAATTTAATCCTTCTTTTATGAAACCGATCTTACAATATCTCATAGGGGCAGCTGCTGTGGTGATCATTATAACCGGTATGAAAGCAGGAGCCGGAATGCTGAATCAGATCCTGATAGCTCTTCTTTTGTCAATGTGCATCATTCCGCTGCCTAACTGGTTAATTAAAAAAGGGGTACCGAGATGGTTAGCCATTGTGATCTCGCTGGTGGTTATCCTCATTGGCGGATTTGGCTTCTCAGCCTTGGTGGCTAAATCCATCTCAGATGTCGTAGACAGCTTACCCAAATACGAAGAGAAAGTGACACTGTTTTACAGTGAATTCCTGGATTTTGCTGCAAGTAACAACCTGGATATCGCTGACATGTTAAAGAAGGCGAAAATCGGTCCCGAAAATATCATTGGTGCAGGAAAGGCCATTGTGAATATCCTGACAGGCTTTATCAGTGCTTCTTTTGTCATTTCCTTACTGATCGCTTTTATGGTGATCGAGCTGGTCACCTATAGCGACAGGACTAAAAAAGGCAAAATGGACGAAATCACGGCAATGAGCTGGATCCACAGCTTGGGTGGGGATTTGCGAAAATACGTGAACATTACTGCTCTTGGCGGGGTGATTACCGCTGTGCTGAATTATTTCCTCCTGCTGATTTTGGGAGTAGACTTTCCCTTTCTATGGGCTGTTTTGTCGTTCCTGCTGAATTTCGTTCCCAATATCGGATTTATCATTTCATTCATACCACCTGCGTTGCTAGCCCTTGTAGACCTGGGGGTTACCCAGTCGCTGGTTGTTTTTGGAGGTTTCTGGCTGATCAACGCACTCGTGGAGAACGTGTTCCGGCCTATCTTCATGAAAGAGAGCCTGAACATTTCCCTGCTTACCACTTTCCTGTCCCTTCTTTTCTGGGGCTGGGTCCTCGGCTTACCCGGTGCCATCCTCGGCGTGCCTCTGACGCTCGTGGTGATTAAGATTTATAATCAGTTTAATGGTAAGGGAGAAAAAGATACCGAGATACTTAAGAAGGATTGACAGCGGTCGGCGGTAAGGAAATTCGGAATCTAATTTATATCCTTTCCAAATTAACATACCGACGTTTATGAGTATAAAAGTCAATTAAATTATATATATTTTTGAGTGTTCGTGGAATAAGCCCAAATCATGAATGTACTTTATATATGTTTTACCTGCCGGGAGTGGCTTTATGCCATGTTTTTCTGTAATTTTTAACCCTGATTAAATATTGATTATTAAAGAATATAAATAGAATTTATACTAATCATTTAAAAACAAGACTATGAAACGACTGATTACTTTTCTCAGTTTGATGATCTTAGCCCAGGTTTCTTTTGGGCAATTATCCGGGACAAAAAACATCCCTGGCGATTATCCTACTCTTGAAGACGCAATAACTGCCCTCAATGCGCAAGGCGTTGGTGGAGGTGGTGTTACGATCAACCTTCTGGCAAGCAATCCTCAAACTGCCCCTGCCGGTGGTTATGTGATAGGTGGCACTGGTTCGCTGGTTCTGACTTCAACAAATGCAACAGACCAGGTATTCATCCAGGGTAATGGCAACACCATTACAGCGTCGGCAGCACTCACTATCGGGGCACTGAATGATGCTATCTTCAAGATCATCGGGGGTGATTATATCACCATTCAGGGCTTTGTGATGCAGGAAAATGCTGCCAATACAGTAACCGTGGCCGCGAATAACAATATGACAGAGTGGGGGGTGGCATTATTATATGTTACTATGACTGACGGAGCCAAGAACAACACGATCCAGAACAACACCATTACGCTTGTACGTACTTACCAGAATACTTTTGGCATTTACTCAAACGTTCGCCACTCGCCGACTGCTATTTCGGTTGCTGCGGATATAACGAACGTGTCAGGTGCTAACGACAATACCCATATATACAGCAACAACATTTCCAACGTAAACAACGGTATCGTTATCGTGGGTTCGACCACAGGCGCCTATATGAACACCGGCATTGACATTGGCGGTACAGGAACCGGCACGGCTAATACCGTCGGCAACTATGGGATCACCGGAACATTCTCCAGTTATGTTTCCGTTTCAGGTTCGGTAATGGGTATTAACGTCAACAACAGCCTGAATGTGAACATTTCCTATAACAATATAAGCTGCCCGGGTCTGAATACTGCCGGAACGGTCTATGGCATATATAACCATGCTTCGGGTACGCTCCCGACAACGGGAGGCCCTTTTACCAATACTCTTTCCCACAATAACATTTCAGTGAAAAGTGGTTTAATTGCCGGGATAATATATGGTTTGAATAATGCAGTCGGTAATTTACTCATCACCTATGATGTCAGTTACAATGATTTCAACAATTTTGGTCATACTGTTGCCGGAACTGGAGCTATTAATTGCTTGTATACACTCGGTGCCGCACTTGTTCAGACTATTAATCACAACACCTTCACCAACCTCAATGTTAACACTACCGGTGCGGTTTACTTGTTATATTACGGTACTATGGCTGCTGCCGGTACACAGACAGTCACTTATAATTCAATTGTGACCGGGTTTACTAAAACCGGGGCAGGTTCAACGCTTTACTGTACATACGATAATGGAGGTTCACCCGCAGGGAGCACAAAAACAGTGGCTTACAACAATTTCTCCAACATCACCCTCACAGGATCTGCTGCTTTGGTGGGTTTCCAGGAAACGGACGGCGGAGCGCCCGGTAAATCAATTCATGATAACACGCTCAGCAATGTGACCGGGGGAACGGGCGCTATTACCGGCCTGACTTACAACTACGGCACAGCTAACATATACAACAATACTTTCACCAATATTGCCGGTGGCGGCGCCATAACAGTAATGTCATGCGGAGGTTCAAGCGCAACCCTTCAGAATGTTTATTCAAATATGATCTATGGAATTTCTTCCAGCGGAGCTTCTGCAATCTATGGTATCCAATCTTTAGCTTCTGGCACAAGTGCTGTTTCCAACGTTTATAAGAATAAAGTCTGTGACATTTCAGGCAGCCATGCCAGCAGCATAATATATGGCATTTATATTTCTGCAGGTACTACCATCAATACATACAACAACATGGTGAGCGATCTGCGCACACCGGCTGCCAATGCTGCAATTCCACTCGCCGGCATCTATGTTTCAGGTGGTACGACCAACAACGTGTTCAACAATTCTGTTTATCTGGCCGGTACAAGTTCAGGTGCACTTTTTGGCAGCGCAGCTTTATATGCTTCTACGAGTCCAAATCTGGATATGAGGAACAATATCCTTGTGAATGCTACAACTCCAGTCGGAGCCACGGGTTATGCAGCCGCTTATCGCAGAACTGGTACGACATTGACAACTTATTCCAACAATTCCGATGCGAACTGTTTCTGGGCAGGAACTCCAGGTACCAATAACCTGATCATGTACGACGGAACCAACTCTTACCAGACGATGACAACTTATCAACCAGCAGTAGCTCCAAGGGATGCCGTTTCTTTCAGCGAATTACCGCCATTTTTTGGCGGTTCACCATGCTACGACGTTCATTTGCAGACCACCATTGCAACTCTTTGCGAAAGTGGTGGGTTGACGGTAACCACTCCATTTGTAATAAACGACGACTATGATAGCCAATCCAGGGGATCAACCCCCGATGTGGGTGCCGATGAATTTACCGGTATAGCTGCCGGCGTTATTAACCCGGGAGGTTTTACTGCTACGGTTATGAATACACAGCAGATAAACCTGGGGTTCAGTTTAAATCCATCCAGTGACACGGTGGTTATTGTATGGAATAATACCGGAACTTTTACTGCACCTTCCGGCCCCCCCCCTGTACCGGGTAGCTCATTTGCCGGTGGTACCGTATTATCGAAAGGCCTTGTGTCCCCTGTCAACCATACAAGTTTAACCTATAATACAACTTATTTTTACAAGGCTTTCTCGTATAATGGAACAATCTATTCATCCGGCGTGCCAACCAATGCGACAACTACCCTGGCACCGCCAACTGCTTTCACAGCTACTCCTTTCAGCTCTACCCAGATTAACCTGGCTTACACGAAAAATGCTGCTAACAACGATGTGATCATCGCAACCAACAGCACCGCCACATTTGATCAACCGGCCAACGGAACAGTTTATCCGGTTAATACCGTGATCGGTGCTAATGGAACCGTTATTTACCAGGGCCCATTATCAGCATTCAACCATACCCTCTTGAATCCTTCCACAACATATTTTTACAAGGCCTGGTCGGTGGATACTTATGATTATTATTCAGCCACAGGCGCTACGGCTAATGCGACAACGTTCTGCGAACCCATCACAACTTACCCATGGAATGAAGGATTTGAAGGGGTTAATCCAGTAGGTGCAGGCCTTATACCCCCTTGTATGCTCGAAATTGGGGATTGGACAACTTACAATGCACCTGCTACTTACAACCGTGCACCACATTCCGGAACCAATTACATTGCCACAGCCTGGTTAGCCGACGACTGGTTGTTTACGCCACAATTTTCGATGAATGGCGGAACTTCTTACGATTTCTCATTCTGGTATGTCACTGATGCAACAGGTGGCTGGGATACGCTCCAGGTAAAATATGGGAACAGCCAAACCGTTGCGGGAATGACGACAAATATTGGCGTAATTCTGACTAATATTACCCAAACGACTTATGTTCAATACGTTGTTACATTTACTCCGGCTTTATCTGGAAATTACTTTATTGGTATCCGGGTAAAGGAAGCCACAAGTACACCCTGGTATTTTACCTTTGATGATCTTAAATTCGAGCCCACCGCAGGCTGCCCTGCCCCGACATCCTTAAAAGCAACCAATATAACAGGCACTACGGCTGACATCAGTTGGACCGCTGGCGGTTCTGAAACCGCATGGGAATATGTGTACGGCGTTAGCCCTGTTCCTGTTCCAACACTCCCGGGAACACCCACATCTCTGGACTCTATACCACTTAATGGTTTATCTGCCAATACAACTTATCAGTTATACGTGAGGGCTGACTGCGGAGTTGACTCCAGTGCATGGGTAGGTCCGCATACATTTGTAACCACCCAGGTGGCGGCTACTCTTCCTTTTTCCGAGAATTTCGAAACCTGGCCCAATGGCTGGTCAGTAGTAAACGGGACACAAACCAACAAATGGGCGGTAGGGTCTGCAACATTTTATGCGGGTGCGCAATCAGCCTATATTTCAGAAGATGGCGGTGCAACAAATACTTATGACTCTTCTTTTGTCAGTGTTGTTCATTTATACAGAGATATTGCCTTTACCGGTGGTGGTACAGCGGGTTATACGCTTAAATTCTGGTGGAAAGGGCAGGGAGAAGGTTGCTGCGACTACTTGAAAGTATATTTAGTTGCTGCTTCAACTGTTCCGGCTGCAGGAACGCAACTCTCAACCGGCCAGGTCGGGATAACTTATAACCTCCAGGGATCCTGGGTAGAAGCCACCATAGCACTATCAGATACACTCACAGGTAAAACCAAACGCCTTGTGTTGAGCTGGAGAAATGATGGTTCTGTCGGTACACAACCACCGGCAGCGGTCGATGATCTAAGTATAACCCCGCTATACTGCCCGGCACCGACAGCTTTAACAGCAACCAATGTCTTAACTAATTCCGCCGATATCGGATGGACCGCAGGCGGTACGGAAACTGCATGGGAATATGTTTATGGCATTAGTCCTGTGCCAGCTCCGACAGTTCCGGGAACACCTACAACTTTTAACCCGACAGCGCTCGACAGCTTAATTGCCGGTACAGCTTACCAGTTTTATGTCAGGGCGGATTGTGGTGCAGACTCCAGTTCCTGGGCCGGACCTTTTACGTTTATAACATTATGTGACCCATATACTTCCCTGAATGAAAACTTTGACGGGGTCACCGCTCCGGCTCTTCCTAATTGCTGGGCTAAATATACATCACCTTCTTATACCTCACAAACTGTAACAACTTATACAACAGGTCCATACAGCTCTCCAAACACGGTGAGGTTATACAGTTCTACGGCTACTTTGCCGGCAGATGCCCCCATGCTCATCACACCTGGCCTTTCTAACCTGGGTGCGGGCACTCATCAATTGCGATTCTTTGCAAAAGGTGCCAGCACCAACCTGTCGGTAATTTTAGGAACCATGTCGGATCCGGCAAACAGCGCTACTTTTGCAGCATTCGATACAGTCACCGGACTTAATACAACTACCTATACTGAATGTACGGTAAGTTTTGCATCCTATTCCGGAACAAATACTTATATTGCGTTCAGGCATCCTATGACAACGACATCTTCTTATATCTATATTGACAATGCGGTTTGGGAACCTGTACCGGCCTGTCCAAAGCCAACTTCCCTTACTACAACCAATATCACCCCCACCAGCGCCGATTTAGGGTGGACCCCCGGCGGAACCGAAACCAACTGGAATGTGGAAGTGGGATTGCCCGGATTTACTCCTGGAACCAATAACGAAGTCCTCGGCGTACTTGGAACAACAGATAATCCCTGGAATGCCGACCCGCTTTCTCCTGCGACCAATTATGAGTTCTATGTGCAGGGCAATTGTGATGCTGGTTATAGCTTTAATAACCCAAAAATTGATCATTTCTGGATCGGCATTGATGAAAATTCCGGCCTTCTGACCGAATTTAGCGGTGGCTCTTATGATGACGAGGGTGAAGATGGAACATGGCGCCTTTATGATTCAGCCCCAGGCGACCAGGATTGGTATAATATCTGGTTCTATAACGATACGGTTGACACTACGCGTGTGAAAATAATCAGGATGGGTTTCTGGATACAAAGATCAAATCAGGATCTATCGGCAGAACTTTTCTACGTTGTCAACTGGAGCACACCCGATTGGCAGGGCACAGCTTTCCCTATGCCGGAGAATGAACCATTTATTGAAAGATCGCTGATTAATGGGCCTGTTAATATCGATCCGCTCGATCCTGAACATCCATTCGGCCAGTGGGTAGAATTATACTACCTGATTCCCGATTTTAACCCGGAATGGGTTTCTGTAGATCTATGGGGGAATAATATTACCATTTTGAATGATATGATCTCTCCTCCGGAAAGTTCACCTCTTCGTGACTGGTGGGTACAAAATCCAGGACCGGGCGGAATCATTGTGCATGAATGTCTCCCTGAAAATGTCAGTACCTGGTCAGGGCCTAAAGCATTTGCAACAACCTGTGGTACAGTTACTTCTTTTACCGAGAACTTCGATGCAGTGACGACACCTGCTTTGCCTCTTTGCTGGACAAAAGTCGGAACTGAAGGATCAGCTTATACTCAGACATCAGGAAGCTATTCATCCCCTAATTGCATGTATATCTATGCTTATACAGGAACCTACGGCGCTACCGTTACTATGCCACAATTAAGCAACCTGGGCGCTGGCAGCCATAAACTGACCTTTAAATTGCGTGCAAACTTATCTGTCGGCGGAGTAGTCCAGGTAGGTTATATGACTGATCCGGCGGATCCTGCAACCTTTACGCTGTTGCAGTCGTTTACGACTACTTCTACTTCTGTTTACCAGGATTGTGAAGTAATACCCGGCACAGCGCCCGGTTCCAGCACAACGCTTGCATTCAGGCAACCTTCATCATCCGGGTTAAGCGCTCTTGTCGATAATGTAGCCTGGGAAGCATTGCCAACCTGTCCGCCACCAACCACTTTAACCGTGGGTGACATCACACTTAACAGTGCCAATCTGAGCTGGGTGCCAGCCGGTTCTGAAACTGCATGGGAATATGTTTATGGACCATCTCCTTTACCCGTTCCAACAACCCCTGGTACTCCAACAACTTCAAGTACGGTAAATCCGATATTTGGTTTGTCTTCAAATACAACATACCAGTATTATGTGAGGGCAGATTGCGGTGCAGAATTCAGCAGTTGGGCAGGGCCTGAAACATTTTCGACCTTACAGGTGCCGGCGACCCTTCCTTTTTCTGAGAACTTCGAAATTTGGCCCAATAACTGGTCAGTAGTCAACGGCACGCAAACCAACCAATGGGTGGTTGGGACTGCAACATTCTATGGCGGGGCTCAATCAGCCTATGTTTCGAATGATGGTGGCATAAACAATGCCTATACCCTGACTTCTACCAGTGTAGTCCATATGTTCAGAGACATTGCATTTTCCGGTGGAGCAGGAGGGTATACCCTGAAATTCTGGTGGAAAGGTCAAGGCGAAGGTACGACTACCTTATATGATTACCTGAGAGCCTTTATCGTTGATCCTTCGACTTTGCCGGTAGCCGGAACCGAACTCTCTTCCGGCCAGGTCGGGGTAACTTATAACCTCCAGGGAACCTGGATTGAAGCGAGCATTGCGTTGCCAGGTTCACTTACAGGTAGCACTAAACGTCTTGTATTGAGCTGGAGAAATGATATCTCTCTCGGTACACAACCACCTGCAGCAGTTGATAATCTGAGCGTTGTCGTCAGCCCATTTGTTTGGACAGGAAGTGTCAGTACAAGCTGGACTGAACCGGGTAACTGGGACGGTAATGCAGTGCCTGATGCAACGAGTATGGTAATTATTCCCGCGGACCCCGCATCCGATCCAAACAGATTCCCTGTCATTGCAGCCGGTGTGACGGCAAATTGCTATGAAATCACCCTTGGAACGGGTGCAATTTTAACGGTTGAAAATGGGGGTATCCTCAACATCACGAATCCGTAAGCTTTACGATCAAGTTTCTGATGAAGTCGTTTAAATTCTGCCAGCCCCGCTGTTTTTTAAAACAGCGGGGCTTTTTTAACGAAAATGCCGTCATCCCGGGTTATTTAACTTTTACAAACTCCACAATGTGAGATGACAAGAAAAATCGAATAAGTGGCGAGTCAACACTCTTCTCATTGGTTAAATCGAAATAAGAGGTTCGCTAGATCAAACAGATTCCTCGCTGCGCTACCAATGACAAGTTAGCCAACTGGTTGATATTCAGATATTATTGTATGTCATATTTTGTGATTTCCAAACCGTAACTTTTCACTACTTAGGCACAGTTATTCACAGATTATTGTTTAAAAGATTTTAAATCAGATGGATAAAAGGGATAATATTGATTTATATTTGTGCCTAAATAGGCAAATATGAAATCGTTCTATCGCAATAAAATCATCAATGGGATTGAATATGTTTATGAAATCACCCCTTATTATGATTCTGATACGAAAAAGGTTCGCCAAAAGAGCCGGTATATTGGTAAAGATCAAGACGGTAAGATAGTTAAGGTACGGGAGAAAAAATTAAAAGATGTTTTTTCTTACGGCGAGTTCTTGCCTATTGAACAAATCATCAAGTATTATAAGCTGGATAAATTTTTAATCAAGGAGTTGGGAAAAACACAGGCGAAAGCAATGCTTGCCATATGCGCAGCCAGATTGCTCAGGGGATTATCTTTACAGCATGTATCGTCATGGTATGAAGGCACCTGGCTGTATTATCTAACCAGAGAACTACCGCTTAGTTCAGCTAGTATCAGCCGCACCCTGTCGGCCATCGGAGAAGGACGGCTTCAGGATAAACTGATCACACATTTGATCCGTCAATTGAAAAGCAAAAGAACGATTTTGTATGACATCACCTCAGTTTCATCATACAGTGAGTTGATGAAGCTGCTGGAATGGGGATATAACCGGGACCAATACGATCTGCCACAAATTAATCTTTCGATGATCCTGGACAAACAGGAAGGGATTCCGTTGGGATATGAGATCTATCCGGGAAGCATCAGCGATGTTAAAACCTTGAACAATACGGTTAAGAAGATGAATGCCCTTGGCGTTCGAGACTTCACGCTGATCCTGGACAGGGGGTTTTTCAGTGTGAATAATATTGACCTGCTTTTGCAAAACTACGCTGACTTTGTCATAGCGGTTCCTGAAAGGTACTCTTCGGTGGAGAAACTGATTCGCCGGTTGGGAAAAGAT
>Ga0247841_10011494_pt1 | contig 11763 bp, 7 predicted proteins | sample LaCruzMarch2015__2_FD_192410 | JGI IMG/M metagenome (GOLD analysis project Ga0247841, IMG submission 192410) | Freshwater microbial communities from meromictic Lake La Cruz, Castile-La Mancha, Spain - LaCruzMarch2015_18m | ecosystem: Environmental > Aquatic > Freshwater > Lake | place: Spain...
CTTTGTCTAATGCAATTTTATTGGCAAGTACCGCATGACCATCTATTCTGACCAGCACTACCGGAATATCTGGAAATAATTGGTTGAGTTCTTTATTATCGGGGAATTCCTTAAGCTCCCAGTCATTCTGATCCCATCCTCTGCCGGTTACCCATTTTATTTCAGGGTGATTATGACTGAAATTCTCCATTCTTTGCAAAACGTCATGAAATGATTTTGTACCTAACAAGTCGGCTTTATGGAAATTCAGACCATACGCATAAAAATGACAATGGGCATCGATAAAACCCGGATAGACGAAAGATCCTTTAAGATCATATATCTTCGTGGAATGGTATTTTTTCAATATTTCTGCGGTCGTGCCAATTCTGGATATTTTACCGTTTTGGATGGCCATGCTCTCATAAATTCCTGATATGGAATCCATGGAATATATTTTCGCATTGATAATGATCAGATCGGCTTTTTCCATTTTTCTACATCCTATGGTAAAGACCATTATCAGGAATAGGATTAATAAAATTGGTCTCATAGCTTTTTGTTTAAATTTCACCTCATCCCCTGCCCCTTCTCCCGAGGGAGAAGGGGTTCAGGCGATAGGTATTTTTAATTTATTTCTTTTAACAAATTTTTTAAAAAACACTTTTTTATAAATTAGCATCATTGCTCAATATTTTAAATGTAAAGGGTCAGACTCCCCTTCTCCCTTGGGAGAAGGGGCTGGGGGATGAGGTATTTTTGACCTTTTTTAATCACCCTCTTGTTTATTGATATTACGTCATAAATGTTTCAAAGTATCAAATCGAAAGTTTTAATAAATTCATCCCATTTTGTTTCTTTTCCAAAAACAAAACCATTTAAACCTGCTTTGATTGCCCCTTCGACATTTTCAGGATTATCATCAATAAATACGGTCTCGGCTGGATTCACGCCACTATCCTTAATAACATAATCAAAGATTTTTATATCGGGTTTTCGCAATTTGAGCTGGTATGAATAATATTCTTTAATAAAAGAATTGTAAAATTCTACAGTTTCAGGGTTTGATAAAATTTCTTCATGAAATTTTTCATAATGAAGGGCACTCGTATTGCTCAGTAGAAATAAATTGTAATTTTTCCTAAATCGTAATAAATAGGAATAAGATTCTTTGTTCAATCCTGTTAATACGGAATAAAAAGCATCGAGTATTAGGTTTTTGTTGATGGGCTTGTTAGACATGGTAGCCACAATATCGAAAAATTCATCATCTGAGATAAGTCCTGATTCAAGTTCCGCTAATATGACCGGAAAATTTTTCTTTTCTTCCTTTAGGTCAATTCCGATTTTCTTGAATTCATACACAGCCTTCATTATATCAATATCATACAGCACACCGCCGAAATCGAAAATAAGGTTTTTGATATTTTTTTTCATCATATTTGATTAAATTACTAATTTTGCACCAGATTTTGAGGGCCCATAGCTCAGTTGGTTAGAGCAGTTGACTCATAATCAATTGGTCCCAGGTTCGAGTCCTGGTGGGCCCACCAATAAAACCAAGCCTTTCAGCGTTTTCAAGTTGAAAGGCTTTTTTATTTGCCCTGCAAAGTGAGAAATAAATTTTAGATTTCTTAGATTTAGTATTGCTTTGCCAGTCATTATATCATGAATTAGTTTACTTTTATAAAATGATTAACCAATAGTCCAAAGACTATTGATATTGAAAAACTTAATAAAGTACCAATCAATATATATTGTTTCATCAGCTTTATTTATAGCTATAGCCCTATGAGGTTATATATTGTTATTATAGCCTTGTAGGGTTATAATGGCTTGGTATATATCTGTAGGGCTATCATTATTTATATCATCAATAAGTAAAAAACTTACAGCTAATTATTGATCATAAATCTGATTGATGCTTCAAATTTAGAACTTTATTTTATAAATCCATGATAAATCACAAAGGCCACTTTTATTATAAAGCAGGCATATTATGTGTCTTATTTTTTTTTCAATAAGGGTAAATATCCCGTTTTATGTGCAATCCCTTACTGACACGAATCGTCATTTTGTAGGTTTCCATATCCAGTTTTTCATGATGTTGATATATCCTGTCTTATTGTCTAATTCTACCCTGAAAATGTGGTTCCCCTGGTATTTGATTACTTCATAGACGGGTTCGAGGATTATATTACCATTCAAGTCACTGATTCCTGAATATTCATTGAAGGCAAAACTAAAGGTAGTATCTGAAATCTGCTTCATCATGGTATATTTGGGATATACCACATAATTGCCATATAGATCGATCATTCCCCATAAAAAGTTCACTTTAACCAGTGCCCTGCCATTATTAAAAGGGAGTGCATCCTGTACAACCAAAGAAAATGCCTTATAACCGTTTGTATCAATAAAAAAACCTGAATTCTGGTTCTTTTTTATAAATGCTCTGCCTTCATTAAAATCTCCGGCAAAATAGTTGTTTGGCTTGAGAATTACTACTCCATTTTTATCTATGATCCCAAATTTATGCCGGGTACCAATAACTGCCCTGTTATTATGAAAATCGGAAACCCTGTTAAAAATTGGTTCAATAATTTGACTACCTTTTTTGTCAATATATCCCCATAAAGTCTTTCCTTTTACGGCAGCCATGCCATTACTGAAGGATCTTGCCCCATCGAACTTAATGGGAATAATAATTTTACCTTTTATGTCGATAAAACCATATTTATTTCTTTTTCTTACGTACGTCATACCTTCGGAAAACGTACCAATTTCGGTAAATCTGCATGCAACTATCTTTTTACCCTTATTGTCAATCAACCCATATTTACTACCCTTTTCTACAATGGCCAAACCATATTCGTCAAAAGGCTTAACATCAGTATATTTTGGAAAAATAACCCAATTACCTGATGCGTTAATCATACCTGTTTTCTTTCTCTTTTTTGCCTGGCAATGACCTTGGCTAAAATCCGAAGCATTATTTAGAACCGGTTTTATGACTGTATCTCCCTGTAAATTTATAAAACCATATTTTCCATTAATATAAACACACGCTTTCCCTTCGTGAAAATCCCGGCAATTACGGTAACAAGGTGAAATAACATAAACCCCCAATGTATCAATATATCCCCATCTTCTGCCCAGTTTTACGGCTGCCCTTCCTTCGTGAAAATCATGAACTTCACGGTAAATTGGTTTAATAATTATTTTACCAGAAACATCTGCAAAACCCCATGAATTGCCGATTTTTACTTTCATTCGGTTTTCAGAAAAGTTACCGATTTCATCAAATTTTGGTGGAACCGAAATGATTCCATCAGCATTGATAATTCCCTTTTTATTTACGTTAATTATTAGCTTAAAAAAACTGTCACCAGAATTATCTAACCGTTCGATTCGATCATAATTGAACTCAATTTTGGTATTATTTTTCTTATCAATAACACCCCATTTCCCGTTTTTGGATACCATCACCTTTCCATACTTAAAATCTTTAACGTTTGAATAAATTGCGGGAATTGCCTGTTTACCATCTTGATCAATAAATCCCCAGTTTCCTCCTTTAACATATACATAGGTAGAGGCTGTTCTATAGCGGTTACGTATATCGAAATCAAACCGTAAGTTATTTAATTGCAGGTTAATAGATTCTAATGTGTTGTTTTTTGAAGCTATATTGTTGTCAATCAGCACCCCCTTATAATTGATCTTTGCCATGCTATCGTAAAACTCGCCAACAAAAGAAATTTCTTTTGTTTTGACGGCTCCATTTATGAACAGAAGCCCGAAGTGGTTATTTGAACTTGTAATAACCCTGGTGACATTATAACCATTTACAAAATCATTTCTGATATCAAGAAACTTAGGACGTGCAATGATTTTATAGTTTTTATGATCAACTATACCATAATAATAGGTATTACTGATTTTCAGGCCTCCCAGTATGAATTCAGGTTTTTTACCGGGTATGGGATTCCTGACGATCGTAAATTGATCATTTTGCACATTAATATCATAAAATGAGGGTTTGATTACAATTTTATTGTTGGTATCTTTTAGCCCCCATCGGGAATTTTCTGATTCGAACCATCCATAGTTTGAAGATACCCTTAAAGCAGATGGGGTAAAATCACTTTGCCGGGCTGGCCTCACCACCATTATTCTATGGACGTTAGTAAAAGTCAGGCTATCTGAAATCTGACCTATTGAGTCAAATTTTAAAATTGTCAGGTCTGAATTGCGATAGATCTTAGCCCTATCTTGAAATATGAGTATTTCATCTGCTTTTAAAGGATATAAAATCTGGCCATTATATCGGAATAATCCACAAGAATTATTTTTATATCCGGTAAAAAAATCTGGATTGCTGATTCCCGGTACTATATCTGTCAGTGAAGGGGGAATAACCATCTTTCCATTCAATCCATACAAACCAAAAAGGTTCAGTGAATCAACAATAAATCCTTTTTTGGGGAGGTAAACAATCGTATCATATACAACCGGTATGATGATATTACTCTTAATATCAACAATTCCCATTTTCGCCTTTTGGACGACAATGGAATAATTACTATCAAGGCTAAAGATTTCATTATCCCTGGCTTCAATAACAAATTTATGTTCATCCGGTGAATATAGTGACCATTTTTCGTTTTTTTTAAACCCGATGAAAGGATAACAATTTTTTACACCCGTCCATTCATCAGTAACAATTGTATGATCATGAAGATTAATTCCTCCCCAATGGAAACTATCGATACTGTATGCAGCAAAATGCCTGTTGATGAGATAAAACTTGTGATATATACATTCAACAAGGATATTTCCGGTAGTATCTACAAGACCATAATGTTTGTTTTTAACAGTCAGTAAATATTCCGGAAAACCTGTCAGTTTGTAATCATCGTAAAGTGTATCCATGATAATTTGCCCATTTCTGTTTAACAGGCCAAAGGCTGAATCATAGGCAAACGCAAAAAAATTATTTCCCAGGTACTTCAACTCAGGGTAAAGATTATCAGCTACTTTATTCCCATTTTTATGATATGTACCCCAATATTTACCATCAAAAACTGCAAAATATAATGAATCAACGGTTTGGATGTCGGTAAAATCCGGATCAATAATGACTTTTCCTTTATTGTTTAATATTCCTTTTTTATCATCGAGGTAAATATAAGCTAAGCCCTGTGAATTGAAATCTGATATTCCATCAAAATTGGGTTCGATTATAATTTTACCGGTTTTATCAATAAGTCCCCATTTAAGATTTTTTGATATTGGCAACAAGACATTACCTTGGAAAACAGAGCCTGTAACTTGTGAATTTCCTGACAGTGACAAGGAAATCAGACAGCATAATATCGGATATCTGATGTTCAATAATGCTGATTTTTAGATTTGAATATTTTCATCTTGTCAATCTGAAAATTTGTTAATGATCCTGATTATAGGTTAACAATAATATCATTTAGGGAATTGACATTTTTGTCAACCACATACAAATCGATTGTACATGGCCGGGATTTACCATTTTCATCAATTTCCTTTTTAAGAGATATAAAGTTTTCATTCCTGAAAACGGCAATTTTATTACCCGGTAAGAAAACCACCAGTTTATTATTGTCAGAAGGGCAATAATAAAAATCGTTTTGAGTATCCGGGTAATATCTGATAATAGCTTGGTCTTTATCTGTAATATGAAAAATAACAAGGTTTTTGAAGTTAATTTCGGGATGGTTTTTAATATTGAATTTGACTTCCATTTTTACAAAATCAGGTCTGCTGTATATACAATCCCAGTTATAGATTCCAAAGCTCATTATACTATATTGCCTGAGGAAATTATCTTCATTCTGATTTTTCTGTGTTTCCAGTTTTTTATCTTCCAGGAGAATATCATATTCTTTCATCTTGTTTTTAAAAGCAACCATGGCTTTTTTATATTCTTTACCAGAAAGCACAGGTACCACGATAGCATTAAATTGATTGCCAGTGGTTGAAAGTTTAAGCATATAATATCCGTTGATCGAATCAAATGGCATAACCTGCATATCTGTCCATTTGGTATTGTAAACCAAGTGGAGCTCTTTTTTAGTTGTATCTGCATTCATTTCGGGTAAAAATTCCCAAACCACATCTTTAAACCCGGCTAATTCCGGAAAAGCCGAATAATCGACATTGAAATCAAATATGATCATCTTTTTAGATTGTTTTCGGGGAGAAACAGGTTTTGGAATTTTTAATTGGTTGATAAATCCAGAATCAGTAGTTTTATTTGTTTTGTTAATATTGACAGTGTTTTCGGTATTGCCGGCAGAAACATATACCCATTGTTTATTAATTGTATCCAACCTGTAGAAATTGTAATTTCCCTTAACCTTACTGGTCATATTAACTGTAAGTGTTTTGTTTTTAGCGATATAAACGGGTTTACCTTCTGATTTTCCGGAAATCTCGAACATTCCTGCCGTAGTAAAATCTGATTTGACACCGCCACTATCGTATGACATTGGAATACCAGAAACCATGGCATCGAAAGCATTTTTCATTTCCCTGAAAGTGATTTCAACCTTTTGGGTTACAGGTTGATTTTTTTCATCTACAAAGGCATTAGCTGGTATTTCAACGGTACTTCCTCCCGGATAACTCAGCGTATTGACTGATTGCGGGTTTATAAACTGTGAATTAAAAGGTATATTCAAACTTTTCGAGGGAGGTAAAATAAAAGGCTGTGTTTTATTGGAAAGACAGGATGAAATAACAGATACAATAATAATTGCCAATACAATAGCACTGGCTAAACTGATTTTTTTCATGTCTTTATTTTTAAGAATATGTTAGCGTGATTTTAATTTAAACGTGAATTTGTCAAATTTAATATGATCTGTCTGTTCATTTTTAGAAATATTTCATATTAATATAAAAAGCCTCATAAGTTTCCCCATGAGGCTTAAATAATATCTAAAAAGTATAACTGTTATTCAGGTAGAAAATGATATATCCAGCAATCAATTCCTTTGTCTTTAATGGAGTTTTTTAGCTTAGTAGCTTCCTTTTTGGAATTAAATTTTCCGGCAGAAATATAGTATTTATCGCGTATGTTGCTATAAACAATGGTAACATTGTAGCCTTTTTCTTCCCATGTTGTTTGAGCTCTCTCTGCATTTGCTTTGACCCCAAAAGACTGTACCACTACAAAATATTTTCCTAAAACTGCTTTATCAACTTTTTCGCCTTTTTTAACCTTGGGTTTAACTTCTTTCTTTTTGGTGGTTTTATCAATAACGACAGGTTCAGTTTCTGTAATCTCTACCTGTGTTGTTTTCATGTTGTTGATTTGTTTTTCAGCGGCATAAAGCCTGGCATATAACGAATCAACTTTTTCATTTAGCACTTCTTTTTGTTTTTTCTGTTCAATAAGCTCTTCCTGAAAATCTTTGGTAGCTTTGGTAAATACTTTTTCCTTCTTCAACTGTTCTTCCTGTTTTTTCTTTGCATCTTTTCCAATATAGAATCCAAGGGTAATTTCATGGGTTCCATCTGAATTTTTAGCAATTTTGCTTTTACCCCATTCATAGGCATAATTGATTACAACTCTTTCGTCTAATTTCATTCCGGCAGTGATGACGATATCTTTAGAATTACGGTATAAACCGCCAAACCAATAGGCATTTTTATACCTGAGCAATCCGGCTATGTCATAATTGAAAGGAGCAAATTCAGATTTTCTTCCAACGAAAAATGGTTCAAACTGCCAATCAGCACCTAGTTTCAAGTTATATGAACCATGAAAAACGATCATTCTTTGGATCAAATATTGATCAAGGTTGTTTTCTGTGCTGTAATGTGATTTATTTCTAGCAATATAAGGCATAGATATCCCGGCATGGAAATCGGAAAAGCGAAATAAAAGCGCTGCCCCGGCATTAAATACCATCTCATTGTATTTCTCTTTTTGATTTAGATAAGGATCATTGGGATCTTCTGCAATAATCTTGGAGAAATCAATGTTGTTTTCTATGGCAGAGCCAGTCAAACTAAAATCAACAAATTGATATTCACCAATTTTCATGTGGTAGGCATAGGTCAGTCCTGCAAAAAAATTATTAAAAATATCAGTTTTATCACTGATTATACTTGCACCAATACCAACTTTGTTTAATACAGGTACATTTCCATTGACCATTTTTGTTATTGGTGCTCCGGGAAAGCCGCTCCATTGATTCCTGTATCCTAAAAACACAGGGATAGCATCTTCAACACCTGCATACGAAGGTGAAAGGTAAAATTTATTTACCAGGTACTGGCTGCTGAGCGGAATATTCTGTGCATTTGTCAGCTGATTTATGCCGGCAAGCAGAACAATTATCAGAATAATTCTTTTCATTAATTTTATATTTAAGATTTTACAAAAATAATTTTAAATTTATCTATTCAAATTTATCGTAGAATATTTACTGCTCCTTTGAATACTTGATTATCATTGGTTTCGATTATGTAATAGTAAGTTCCTTGAGGGAGTTTATCTCCTTTGTATTCACCATTCCAATCGTTTCTGTAATCAGCGTTGCTATAAACTTCCATACCCCATCTGTTAAAAATCGTTATTTTGGCAGGGTAGTACATTTCAAATTTTAGAATCCTCCATACATCATTTATTCCATCTCCATTTGGCGTTAAAACATTTCTATAGGTTAAAAGTTTTGGGTCTCTTACTAGTACCCTAAGGAAAAATGAAGTGTCACTGGAGCATCCATTTAAATCTGTGGCGAAAACGGAATATTTTCCTGTGGTATCAACGGTGATATTGTCGGCTGTGGATCCGGTTGACCAAAGCAAACTATCAAAAACCCCCAAAATTTTGGCATTTAGGTTATTTGGTTTATAGATCATCACCGTATCGCCGACAAAGAAATAATAGACGCCGGAATAGGCCAGATTTATCACTGGATGCAACGAAATAGTTATTGCTTTAATGATGCTATCTTTATAACCATGCTTGGAAAGTGCTACCAGTTTAACATTATATACTAATTGAGAATCAAATTTATGTTTGGCATTTGTATCAATAAGGCCAAATCCATCACCGAAATCCCATAGATACATTAATATAGTATCATTTTGAATGGTGGTTTTATTGGTAAAAATGGTAGTATCACCAAAACAATGTAAAGTATCACTAAAATCTACGTTAAATATTACATCAAGTACATTTACCTGTTTGATGATTGAATCTTTACAGCCATTGTTGGAGGTGACAACAAGTTTTACATCATAGGTACCTGCTAATAAATAGGTATAGACAGGATCTTTGGCAAAAGTGAACCCTCCATCTCCATATTCCCAATAAGATGAAAATGTATCAGGTAAGGGCAGTGTAGTCGTATTGGTAAATGCGTAATTGTTGGAATAGATGATCTGTGGATCCATATTAATGGTGAAATCAGCCACCGGCGAATTTAATACATAAATAGGTATAAATGTTTGTTGTGTGTCAAATGCAGTAATAACTTCAAGACCGACATAAGTAATTCCTCCATTAGGAAATACTTTTTGGACAATAGAATCACCAGGATTATCATTAAAGAGTGAGTCGTTATCTAAAGCCCAGTTGTAAGTAAGTATTGGGTCGGAATGGATGGATGTGCTGGTAAGTGTAGTTAAGTTGCCCTGGCAAACAGTATCAAATGAAAAATTAGGAACAAGTGCGCCGGATGTATAAACGGTCACTGTTTGTGTAATTGAATCCTTACATAGATGAGACGAGGTGACAACTAATTTGATGTTATAATTTGCGGCGGCAGCATAAGTATGATAAGCCGTGTCTGTAGAAGCGGTGCCTCCATCACCGAAATACCAATCTGAAACAAGGGATTCAACTGGAGATATGTTGGTGGTATCAATTACCATAAAATTATTGATGAGCAAGTTCTGTGATGGATTATTAATCCAAAATCCAACATTTGGTAATGGATAAACATCAACAGGGAGGTAAATAATTGAAGTATCAACCACTGTTTCTATTCTCAAACCAACAGAATAGAAACCTGGTGTTGCATAGGTATAATAGAATGTCTGCATCTCCGGTTTGTCATTGAAAATGCTATCACCATCAAGTGCCCAGTAAGTATGAACAACCGGAACCGAAATTGAAGAAGTGTTGGTAAAATGGTTGGAATCTCCGAAACAAACATTTGTAGCTGTGAAATTGGCCACTGTTGGTGTATAAACATACATGTTACGGAATCAGCACAACCTTTATCGGATGTAATAACTAGTTTTAGTGGAAAGATTCCTGCTGTAAGATAAGTATGGGATGGCGTTTTAACAACAGAAGTACCTCCATCTCCGAATTTCCATAATCTGGAAATGGTTCCATAAGGGCTAATACTGCTGATATCATCAACAATAAAACTATTACCAACCAAATTCTGAACTGAGTCGTTCACCGTATAACCAATAACCGGACTAGGATGAATATAAATAGTTTTTGTTATAAAATTATTGACCAAACCAACATGCACTCTCATTCCGATTAAAATGGTATCGGGTAAGGCATATACCTTGGTCACCATATTCCCTTTAAAATCAGTATAAATACCATCCCCGTTCAGATCCCACTTAACACTATCTGGAAGAGGACAAACAACGGAAGAATTTGTAAAGGTGAAACTATTTCCATTAAGACATTGGGAGGCTTTATTAATCGAAAAATCCAATGTCATCGTAGTGGCTACGTGGGCTGTTTTTGTGATGGAATCCCTGCAACCGGCAGATGAAATGGCAAGTAGATTAACAGAATAATCTCCGTTTAATGCATAAGAATGAGTTGTATCTAAAACGGATGGTCCTGAATTACCGTCACCAAATGTCCAGAAAAAACTCAATGTTCCAAAAGGTGTTGAACTGTTGATGAATTGAAAAGGCTGACCAGGGCAACGAATAGTATCAACCATGGCAAAGTTGGCAATAGGTTTGGACAAAACATGTACATTCTGGGGCATAGAATCTTTACAGCCAAAATTTGAAGTAGCGACTAACCAAACCGTATGGTATCCTGCCAATAAATACGTATGTGTAACAGTATCAAGAGGCGAGGTAGCTCCATCACCGAACCGCCATAAATTTGTAAAAGTTCCTGAAGTGATAGATGTACCCATTTCAAATGTGAAATTGTTGGTATTAAGGCATTGAACACTATCAACAACCTGGAAATAGGATGTAGGATTTACATGTACAATAATAAACTTGTACACAAAATGAGTATCCCCCGGAGTAATTATTCTAAGTCCAACCCATTGATTTGTCCAGAACGGGTATGTTTGATTTGGACCAGCAGCATCTGTAAAGGTAGTATCAGGAGGATTACTAAAATCCCATTCCCAAGTTGTAATTACATTACCTGGCCCCCACCCTGTAGATGTACTTACCAAATGGGTCGGATTACCAAGACAGACCGAATCAAAAGTAAAATCTGCAACAGATGGCTGTGCGTAAGAATATGCAATTGCAAGAAATACAAATGCAAATGCCATAAAAATCTTCCTCATAGAATAATTTTTTGACTTTTTCATTATAGATAATTTAATTTGAAATATATATTTGAAAACATAAATGACTTATAGAACAAATATTTAAGACATTATTTTCATCGTAAAAATACAAACTTTTTTAATGTATGCAACCATTTTATTGATTATTTAATGTTAATAACTTTAAAAATAATTACAAATTATTGACAAACAAGCATATAACATGCATGTATTT
>Ga0247841_10011497_pt1 | contig 11762 bp, 10 predicted proteins | sample LaCruzMarch2015__2_FD_192410 | JGI IMG/M metagenome (GOLD analysis project Ga0247841, IMG submission 192410) | Freshwater microbial communities from meromictic Lake La Cruz, Castile-La Mancha, Spain - LaCruzMarch2015_18m | ecosystem: Environmental > Aquatic > Freshwater > Lake | place: Spain...
AGGCCGCCATCACCAAATATCTGTCTTTTTACAACAACGAGCGTCCTCACCTCGCTCTTGGTATGCTTTCCCCATCAAGGTGTTGCGAAGCTATTGTCTAGAAAACGATACTCCAAAAACCCCTCCTGTAAGCTCAGAAGGGGTTAAGATGGAAAACAAAGAGTTATTACCCTCTGAAGGTTGTCGAATTTACTGCAGAGTCGGGGTACTCCACCCAGGTAAACGTGGCAAAGCCGGCATTATCGCGATCCTTCCAGCGCAAGAAACTCTTTGAGGATGAGAGACCGAATTCAGACCGTCGTATGTCGGAGAAGTTGTTGAGTGAAACCTGCAGGACGCTCGACCCACCGGACGACGCAGCGGTATTCGTATTGGTGACATTTGCGGCGAGTACCAAGGTAAGGGACTCTCCGGAATCAATCATTGAATTGACGACACTGGTAGAAGGCATGGAACACCGGACCAGAAAAACCCCGGATACTGTTCCTGAAAGTGGGCTACCATCAGCAGAAAACGGTGAACAGGACTCGCTCTGGCTTGATGATGCCGCTCTGTTGTAAATCTTGAAACCATTGGATGACAGAGAAACATTGATCGCATTCACCGTGAAAATGAGATCCGTCAGCTCAGGCGTATTCATACCATTTCTGAAATTAGCATTCGCAGCCGCAGCAAATCTGAAAGATCCAATATCCCGATCTGCTCCGCTTGGGACGGTCCCGATGGACTCACCGCCGTTGACAATAGAGACGATCTTCGAGAGAACCGTTGAGTTCGTATTTCCGGTGATGCGGATATTCATGGCAGCTGCCTTCGGGCGGCCGATGAAGATCTCTCTATCTGCAGAGGAGTCTCCGTTATTGGCAAACAGATTGTTGCTCGAGATATGACCGCGCGCACGCACGGATCCGGTTCCGGTTGCATCGTCGGATGTCGCAGTGTGATCAACGAAGAGGGCGAACGTCTCTCCGCTGATGGCGCCAGTCGTATCGTTCTTCAGTCTGGGACGGACCAGAATCTTCAGATCCGCGCCTTTCGGGACCACAAGTTGTTGCTGCTCCGTCGCAAAACAGAATGCGCGCGTGGCAGAAGAAGGAGAACCGGCATTGGTCGTGAGGACATCGGCACTTCCACAATCACCACTGACCGCGAAACGTTCCGTGGCACCTTCCTGCCAGAGCTCAAGTGCATCCACGGATGTGGCCATGCTTCCCGAAGAATTGAACACCATATCCGTCACGTCGACATCTTCGTACTCGGCATGCAATTTCACGCGCAGGATCGGCTCGCCGAGCGATCCGGCAAGAAGCTGCCTCGGCCCGATCGTCTGGTAATCAAGAGAGACATACAGATCCCCCTGCCTGCGAAGATCGAAAAGCGTTGATTTCATGGTCATGAGAGACATCTCACACGACTGCACGCTGCTGTTACAGGCACCATTAATACTCAGTCCGATCAGACTTCTGCCGGTGAGGGCGTCTTCGGCGCTCAGAGAGCTGAATTGAAGCTGCAGCTGAGACTCCACAGGAGAGCCCGCTATGTCCGCGTGCACTTCGAAGACAATGGTTTTCGCCGTATCGACGAATCCGTTGCCACAGCTGCCGACGGTCCTGCAACGGCAATCAACACAGATGGAACCTTGACCACAGATCGAGCCATCGCACTCTTCGCCGCCTTCCACCTTGCTGTTGCCGCAGACCGGACCGCCCTGACAATCTTTGAGGCAGTTACAGCGATCTTCACCCGCGTCACACGTCCCATTGCCACAGGTCAACCACCAGTTTTCGATACAGGTGCCGATCGAACCATCGGTCGGAGCAATGCACATGTCTTCTGCCAAAACGGCACTGGGTTTGATGCCCGCATTCTTACTGCAGCAGTGCGTCGGACCGAACGGGGAGGATCCGTACACTTTTTGGCCTTCCTGTGCACACCCTTCTGATGAAGAAGAGGCGGCGGAGCTGGCAGGAGGAGGCAGACACGCGGCATTCGCGCAACCATACGGGCACGTGTACTGCTCCTGATGACCGAAGCCATCTTCACCGCAGTACCCTTCTAAGAGAATATTCGGATCAATGGAAGGATTGTGATTGTTATCTTTGAAGCAGACGTCGCTGAAGTCGGGAAGCACGGTGTTGCCGAAGACAAAATTCGTGAAGCGGCCAAAGAGGTAGTAATTTTTCCCGCCGTCCGTATCGGTGCAGCCAATGGAAGAGGAAGAAGACGACGTCGCCACACACAGGGCGGGCTTGCAGAGGCAGGTACCGATTTCGCAAATCCTCCCGTCTGAACAGGCGGTACCGATATCGCACTGTTCAGGGGCTTCGACCCGGCCATTGCCGCAAACAACTGGTTCGGGAGTGCAGGTTGCCGAGCAGCCATCACCCTTCATCGTATTGCCATCATCACATAGCTCACTGGGACCCTCTTTAACTCCATCACCGCAGGTTGCCTGGCAGTGGCCGGACGTCAGCCCATCGGGACCGGCCTCCTCAACGCATGCTGTTGGGCAGGTGATGTATTTTGAGGTCGGATAGCCGGTGCTGCACACCCACTCCAAGAGTTGCTTCCCGCTACAATCATCCGCATACGTTTTTTCATTCGTGGTAATGGAGCCGGAAGTGTAGAACTGATCCGGAGCATTGCTGTCACTATCCACGCAGCGGAAGATTGAAGAAACAGCAGATGAATACGAGGAACTTGAGATAACGGGACAGGGTTGCCCGATGGGAACGGAAATGATGGTGCCATTCGGACCAGGGCAATCGTAGTGAGTTGGGCCGGTACTGGAAGACCGTGAGCTGGAAGAAGAAATCCTGCTACTGCTGCTCATGATGGAGGACCAAGAAGACACGCGGCTGGAGCTCGAAGAGATGACGGAGTAGACCGTGGACGGACAATCTTTGGGACAGTTGCAGAAGTTCTCGCCCTTGGTGCAGGAGCCGTCACCGCATTGCCGGACACAGACTGTCGCAACAGTGGTGTCGGGGCAGGTTCCGTTGGAATAGGGACTGAGGTTCGGGAGGGCATTCAAACCTGAGCAGCATGTCTTGCCCGACGCAGTGATATTGCCTTCCGTGATGCAAACAGCGGATGAAGAAGACGTGACCGGACAATCCTTGGGACAGTTGCAGCGATCTTCGCCTGCGTTGCATGTTCCATTGCCGCAGGTCAGCCACCAGTTATCGATACAAGTGCCAATCGAGCCATCGGTTGGAGCAATGCACATGTCTACTACAGAAACGGCACTGGGTTTGATGCCCGCATTTTTACTGCAGCAAAGTGTGGGGCCGAACACGGAGGAGCTATAAACCCTTTGTCCTTCCTCGGCGCAGGCAAGAGCGGAAGACCGTGAACTGGCAGAAGAAATTCTGCTGCTCAGGTTAGAGGACCATGCGGAAGAACGACTGGATTGGCTGGTCACGACCACCAGCGGACTGCAACTTTTTCCATTCAAACTGCAGAGCTTCACTTTCTGACCGGCAATCAAACGAAAATCCGCAGCATTGTACGTTACCGTCTCATTGGTCTTGCAGAATTTACTGCCCTTACTCACGGCACTATTTTTTTCGTCCATGAGTGTGGCGCATCCCGAGAAGGTCTTGGCATACGAAACACGCACAGTTGCATTTTCAATACTCACAGAGCCCAGCAGAGCCTCGAGGCAGGCGCCATTGCTGCAGCCCAGATTGCACTTGAGCGTGGCCGGATACGTCACCTGACCGTAGGAGTTGACCATCGGGCAGTATCCTTCAAGAAGTTGAAAGGAGTCCGCAGGTACATTTGCAGGACGGTCTTTCCAATCCTTGAGACAGGTATCCATCCATAGAGGATAGATGCGTGTGCCCATGCGGACATTCGAGGTCGTACCCTTTACGTTACCCAGTCTTCCACCGTCACTGTCCGAGCATCGGCTGCCATAGTAGGTGGGAGAAATCAGCTGTCCTTTCAGAGCCGTTCCCGGCGTGGTGCAACGACAGCCGGTACACGTCTGTCCGTTCATGCAATTGGCATCGGTTTCACATTCCTCGGTTCCCGGAAGCAGATAATCCGAATTGAATGCCACCAAACCGTCACGTGCTGTCGTGCGCTGCAGCACCGTATCAACCGTGTAGTCGCCATTCGTATCCACCCAGAGAGAGTAGGACTGTGCATCAGACACCTTGCCCTGAGAAGCGGAGAAAGCGGCCGAAGAGAGTCGCACCCCTCCCGGTTGCTGCGCACGTGCCTCGAAACGAAGGAGGTTGACGTCCTTCTGGTTCGAAACAACGGTATCGGCGCTCGCAAGGGATTTCTGCGCAACGGTGAGTTTCGCTCCGGGAACAGTGACGATGACCTGTGCCGTGGGACGACGCGTCACGAGAGAAAGCGCGAAAAGCACGACAGAAGCGCACAACAAAAGGATCAGAAGGTAAGGAGGCTTTAACCTTCTGGATTTATTTGAAGAACGTGCCATGGTGGAGCTGGAACGAAATATTACATCGGATACTATCCCCCATTCCTTAATTTGCAACGTTGCAGTTTTATCGACCGATGATCTGACGCACGGATGCCATTCGTTCCCTCACTTCTTTTTCAAATCCCCGATCCGTCGGTTCGTAAAATGAACGAGGGGGTATGCCTATGGGAAAGTACTGCTCCTGCACGACGCCCTGCGCATCATCATGCGGATACTGGTAGCCCTTGTGATATCCCTGATCAGCCATTCCTTTGATGGGAGCATTGCGCAAGTGCAAAGGCACTTCGAGAAGCGCCGATGAACGAATCATCTCGCGTGCACCGGACATGGCGCGCGTGATCGCATTACTTTTGGGGGCCTGACTCAGGTAGATGCACGCATGAGAGAGAAAAAATTCCCCTTCGGGCAACCCGACGAATTCAAAAGCCTGCCAGGCAGAAATCACCATTTGCAGTGCACGGGGGTCGGCATTGCCGACATCTTCGCTTGCGAAGATCGCCATGCGGCGGAAGAGGAATCGCGGTTCTTCTCCGCCGGCCAGCATTTTGAACATCCATAAAAGCGCTGCATCACAGTCACTCCCGCGCATGCTCTTGATGAAGGCGGAAACGGAGTTGTAGTGTTCCTCGCCCGTGCGGTCATACCGCTTACCCCGTTCGCGAAAGAGCGCGTCAATTTCCTTCATCGATAATTTCTTTCCGGCTGTGAGAACCGCCATTTCCAGCAGATTGAGCGCAATGCGCGCATCGCCGTTCGCGAGGAGGGCAATCCGCTCCAGCGCTTTCTCCTCCACCTGCACCTTGCCGTTGAATCCCCGCTCATCGGCGAGCGCACGCCGGAGAATCGCCATCAGGTCCGTCTGCTCAAGCGGACGCAGGAGCGTGACCTGCGAGCGTGAGACCAGAGCGGAATTCACCTCGAAGTACGGATTTTCGGTCGTCGCGCCGATGAGAATAACGACGCCGCTCTCCACATACGGAAGCAGGGCATCCTGCTGACTCTTGTTGAACCGGTGGATTTCGTCGATGAAGAGGACAGTGCGTTGCTTCAGACCCGTAAAGAGCCGCTCGGCTTCGGCACAGACTTCCCGCAGTTCTTTGACTCCGCTTAGAACCGCATTGATCTGGACGAAGTGTGCCTTCGTCCGTTCGGCCACGATCTTGGCGAGCGTTGTCTTGCCCGTTCCCGGGGGGCCCGACAGGATCACCGAAGAGAGCGCATCCGCTTCTATGGCAGTGCGCAGTAAACTCCCCTGCCCCATCACATGGTCCTGCCCGACGAATTCCTCGAGGGTGGTCGGGCGAAGACGAAAGGCCAGTGGTGCGGAATCGAGTTTTGGCATTGTGCGGACAGGATAACAGGTTTTGAAACAGCTTCTTAGCTGATTAGCTGGTTAGCTTTTTAGGTCTTTGCTTCACTTCCACTCACGATTGTTCCAACGAACATTTCGATTCCTAAGAAGCTACCCGCCCGTACCGAACGGGTACGTTCGGGCGGGCAACCTAAGAAGCTACTTATACAACACGTAGCTCAGCAAGGGGAAATATGATAGAATGAAAGGAGTCCTATGGCAGACTTCCTTCAGACCATCGGGCAACAGCAACCGCTTTCGGAGGCAGCTCAGAAGAAAGCGGGGCAGTCCCAAGGCGCCAAAATGGGCGAAGAGCATGAGGTATTTATGAAGACGATCTTGCGGATGCTCGACAGCAAAGAGATCGATGTTGCCAAACCCCAGTCATTTCTGAAGATGGACGTCTACAACCGCCTCGATGAGATGTGGAAAGGCAAAGTGGATCTCGCCCTCATCAATATTGCGACCCTCCTCGGGCACATCGTGGATTTTCGCCTGTCCAAACAGACACCGGATGAATCACCGGAACTGGAGTCCATGATCTCTTCCCTCTGGCAGATGAAACAGCGTATCGAAGATACACACGACGTCTTTAAATTCTGATTCACACACACCTCCATGCCCACTCCACGCTCTCCCGAAGTGCCAAAAGAGAACCTCTCTGAACAGACGTCCGAAGTGGTTCGCGAACGGGCAAATATTATCGATACGACCCGCGCTGCGCTGGAGGAGCTTGCGCGCCGTTTACCGCGCACGGAGGGCCGTCAGGAACGGTTCGTTGCCTGAGGAACGATCCAGTGAATGCGCTGATCGTGTCGCCACCACGTCATCTGGCGCTTTGCGTACTGCATCGTCTTCGCGGCAATTATTTCAATCAATGCGCCGAAGTCACATTCACCATTCTGCATTCTACATTCTGCATTCGAAATCACGTGAGCGATTTCGCGGTACCCATGACTCACCATGCCCGGATCATTTTCGCTGTAACCACGATCAAGAAGTGACTGCACTTCCTCCACCCATCCGGCGGCAAACATCCCGCGCACGCGGTCACGAATGCGCTGTCGAAGTTCTTCTCGGGGAAGATCAATCCCGAGCAACAAGACATCATAGGGTGACGGATGCTTCCTCTTGGCTGACTCAAGGGTACAGCCGGTCGTGAGACAGACTTCCAATGCACGAAGGAGATACACTTCATTGCGCGGATCGATACCGAGTGCCCCCTCCGGATCCAATGTTTTGAGCTGATCGTAGAGCACTGCGGATCCCCTGCTCTTCAGATCTTCACGTAGTTTTTGACGGAGAAGCGGATCCGCCGATGCAACGAATTCCAGCTGGTCGATGACCGCACTGATGTAGAGCATCGATCCTCCGACGAGCAATGGAATATTTCCACGAGCATGGATCTCTGCAATCAGGCGCTCCGCCTCCCGCTTAAACCATGCAGCTGTCACGTCCTCTTTCGGATCGAGCACATTGAGCAGATGATGCGGAACACCGCGCATTTCCTCTTTGCCGATCTTGGCCGTACCGATATCAAGGTGACGGTAGAGCTGCCGTGAATCCGCATTGATGATTTCAACAACTCGTCCCTGAGAGCGAAGTTCTTCTGCGATCGAGAGCGAAATGGCGGTCTTGCCGCTCGCCGTGGGCCCGACGAGCACGAGAAGAGGTCGTTTGGCCCCCGACAAAAACCCTGCGATGTCGAGCATTCCTGACAGCTTCATCAACCGCATGATAGGCCTCACGAACACGATTCTGCGAATTGTTTTGTTTACTTTACATTCCTTCCCACCATATTCCACACCTCGCGCCAACTGCCGGAAAACAAGAAAAAGAAGTATAATTATCGCGAGGTTTTAGGAATCAACCCCCTACTCTTAACCCTAACCCTTCCCCTATTCACATGCATCCCAAGCTCACTTCGATCGCAGACAAGATCGCACGCGGTTCGCTGACTCCGCAGAACTTCATCATTCCGACCGTGATCGAAAAGACGCAGTTCGGAGAGCGCGTGTACGACATCTACAGCCGTCTGATGGAGGACCGCGTGGTCTTTCTCGGTACGGCAATCAACGATGACGTGGCGAATTCCATCATCGCGCAGCTTCTGTTTCTGGAGAAAGTAAATGCCAAGAAGGACATCATCCTCTACGTCAATTCTCCGGGAGGTCAGGTCACGTCCACCATGGCGATGTACGACACCATGCAGTACGTGCAGCCGGACATTTCGACCGTGTGTCTGGGGATGGCGGCCAGTGGAGGAGCAATCATCCTGATGGGAGGCGCCAAGGGCAAGCGGTTCGCGCTCGAGCATTCCGAAATCATGATTCACCAGCCGCTCGGAGGCACCGAGGGCCAGGCCACGGATATCGCGATTCATGCCGATCACATCATCCAGACGAAGAAGATCCTGAATGAGATGATCGCAAAGCATACGGGCAAAACCTTGGAGCAGGTCAGCATGGATACCGAACGCGACAAGTTTCTCTCGGCGCAGGACGCCCTCAAGTACGGACTCATCGACCGCATCCTGACGAAGAAGCCGGTCTAAGACTTCAAGTACTATTTCTTCGTCGTCGTACTGGCCGTGCAGCACCCGTTTTCACAGCAGCAGCCGGACACTTTGGTAATGATGACAAGCGCAATGAGCCAGATGAGCGCATCGATGGCAGGTTGCATGGTCTCAGAGAGCGGCAGTCCCGACACGACCGATTTGAGGAGCATGCCGGCCGGAATGGAACCGAGGGCGATGCTCGAAGCCCAGAGAGCGACTTCGGTAAACATGTTCAGTACGAGCAATGTCCCTCCGATAATCATGAGGGCCGGCAGAATGTAGGCCCAGAGCGTTCCGAGAAACGTCAGACCGGCAAGGTCTTCACTGACCATCCCTGCGAATGATTCGAAGGACATGTAATGCACGAGACCGACGAAGAGCAGCGAAAGACCTAGGCTGATACGGGCAACGAACCCGACAATACAGAGCGGGCACTGCGGTAACTTGAGTTGCATAGAAAAAATGAGGAATGAATTGGAGTGCAGTATGGAACGAACCGCAAACTTGTACAATATATTTGTTCACTATGGACGCTATTCTGCAAGGCAAATATGGGGTCATCATCCTCAATCCCCTTACAATCAGGTCGATGTTCACATTGAAGTCCGTCTCCCCACTCGGCCGGCGAGGAACCCTCCAAACTTCTCATGGTCCGATCGAGACCCCGTTCTTCTTCCCCGTCGCAACAGCCGGTGCCATGCGCGGACTCACACATCGCGACCTCATGGATCTGGAGGCACAAGTCCTGCTGTGCAACACCTACCACCTGCATCTTGATCCCGGCGAAGACACCGTAGCGGCTGCAGGAGGACTGCATTCATTCATCGGATGGAACCGGCCAATCCTCACGGACAGCGGCGGGTATCAGGTCTTCTCGCTGAAGGGACTCCGGCATATCTCGGAGCAAGGAGTGGAATTCCGCGCACACACCGACGGCAGCAGACATTTTTTGGGGCCGAAAGAAGCGACGGAGATTCAGTGGAAACTCAAGGCCGATATCATCATGTGTTTCGACGAATGTCCGCCCTCCACTGCTTCGCGCAGGGAAATTGAGGAAGCCGTAGACCGCACGCTCCAGTGGGCGAAGGTGTGCAAGATGACACATAGGAACCTGATGAAAGAAAGGATTGAAAAGAGAGAAAGGAATAAAATGAAAACGACAAACAATGATGAAACGGAATCCTTTGGTTCTTTTTCTTCCTTTCATTCCCTTTCCTCCCCGCCTTTGCTCTTCGGCATCGTGCAGGGCGGACTTCATTTCGATCTTCGCAAGAAATGCGCGGAAGAACTGCAGGCCATCGGCTTCGACGGCTACGCGCTCGGCGGGCTTGCCGTCGGCGAGACCGAAGAGGAAATGCTCTCCGTTTTGTGTGAACTGACCCCCCTGCTCCCCAAAGAGCAACCCCGTTACCTCATGGGGGTCGGGGTGATTCACCAGCTTCAGCAGTGCGTGCAACTGGGCATCGACATGTTCGATTGCGTGCTGCCCATGCGCATTGCGCGTCACGGGACGATTCTTCTTTCCGATGGCTCCGCCCTCCGCATCACGAACGCGAAGTTCAAAGAAGATCACACGCCGATCGATTCCGATTCTCCTTCGGACTTGAGCCGCACACATCTCAAGAGTTACCTGCACCACCTCTTCAAAGTGCATGAGCGACTGGCCGAAACCATCGCCTGCAAACAGAATTTGGGCGTCACACTAAAAATGATGCGCGACCTCCGCAACAAGATCGATACTCTCTAGACGGAGATTTTGGAGATTTCGATTTCCGTGAACCCCTGACGGTGACCATGGAGACGGCGGTAGCGCTTGCGGCGGCGCATCTTGTACACGCGGATCTTGTCACCCTTGCCGTGCGCGAGCACCTTGGCCTCGACGGAGGCTCCGGTCAGAACCGGCGTGCCGACAGAAACATCCTCTTCGCTCTTCGCGGTCAGCAGCACTTCTTTGAACGTGACGGTGCTTCCCACCTCGGCATCGAGCGTGGGAACCTTCAATTTCATCCCCTCCTCCACTTTCTCCTGAAAGCCGGCGATCTGCACAACCGCAAACATGACCGCGAAAGTGTAGGGAAAGCTCCCAGAGGGAGCAAGCAGAATCTTCAGTCAGTTTGGAGGAATTTCTCTTCCTCTTCGCGACGAGCGCAAATCCGCTCTTGAGACTCTGCAAAGATGGTAGCAACCTTCCGGACAGCATTCTGCGCCGGTTCAGGCTTCCACACGAAACCATCTGCGCCGGCAATAGAAAAATATTCCTCAAAATCCTTTTTTTTCGAATACCCGATTGAGGGCACTCCTGCTTTCTTCAGAAAACTTTTCATTCCGTCCAGTACCCGATAACCACGAATGGATCTCTCGGCTGGCTTCATATTGGGAAGTAATTCGAGAGAACCATCAACAATAAGCAAATGTGGACGAGGACACCTGTGAAGGCGTTCACGAAACATCTGTATAAGTTCTCTGATGGATTCCCCATGGTAGAAAACCCGCTCCACCCTGCGTCTTGTAGCCAGCGTAAGACCTGTCACAAACTCCAGATGCCACTGAGGAGTGTCGTCCAAATACAAAACTTTGGCTCCTTCCAGCGCATGCACGTCCTGCAAATCCGAGAGCATCGTCCGCGTTTCTTTGTGTGTGGGTGGTCGTAAAGGCGGCACGAACGCCCTCCATGAAGACCGCTGGTGATACAACTCCCTCAGAAGGCTTTGCAGTCTCTTGATGATTTCCGGACTGACACACTCCGGCAGATCTTCCTCCGTGACCGGACGCTCCCAATCATGGGGGAGCTGTTCCATAAATCGCGGGAATTCTCCTCTTGCAGGGTGCAGAGTCAAGAAGTTGCTGTGCGACCACTGCAGAATTCAATGGAATGGCAAATTCCGCCTCAGATCCACCCATGGAGGACCTTATTCCACATGCACCTTTACGCCTTTCTTGATCTTCACATTGCCGATGAAGAGTGCCATCACGGCTCCGAACAGAACCAAGCTGGCCGATGCAAGGAAGACGGAATGATACCCGTCAATCTGCGCCTTGAGCATCAGGAGTGCGACGAATTGCTTGTACTGCGCGGCGTCCGTGCCGTTGAATGAGCTAAAGCGGGAGAGCGCAAAGACATGGCCCTTGATGGAGTTATTGAGAATGGTACTGAAGATGGCAATGCCGAACGCCCCCGAGATATTGCGGACGAGCGCGAGGATGGAAGAGGCAATGCCCACTTCATGCGTCGGCACGATGGAGGCGATGATATTGGTACGCTGGGACATGGCGAACCCCATGCCGGCTGCCATGATGGAAATAGGAATGATGATGTCCATCGGTCCGCTGCGCGCATCGAGACCGGTGAACAGGTACAACCCCAGTGCCGTGACAATCGTGCTGGTCACAATGAT
>Ga0247841_10011498_pt1 | contig 11762 bp, 9 predicted proteins | sample LaCruzMarch2015__2_FD_192410 | JGI IMG/M metagenome (GOLD analysis project Ga0247841, IMG submission 192410) | Freshwater microbial communities from meromictic Lake La Cruz, Castile-La Mancha, Spain - LaCruzMarch2015_18m | ecosystem: Environmental > Aquatic > Freshwater > Lake | place: Spain...
TGTCGCAGATATTGAACGGGTGACCGGACGCAAGCCCGCGCTCAAGAAATCGACAGACACGCTTTCAGAACAGGTTGTGCTAGTGGGTACGCTGGGCAAGAGTCCGTTGATTGACCGCTTGGTCAAGGAGAACAAGCTTGTGGTCAATGATGTGCAAGGGCAATGGGAATCGTTTGTTATCGCGGGGGTGTCCGATCCGCTGCCGGGTGTCAAACGGGCGCTGGTGATTGTGGGGAGTGACCGCCGTGGCACGGCCTACGGAGTCTATGAACTTTCGAAGCGCATCGGGGTCTCTCCTTGGTATTGGTGGGCCGATGTGACGCCGCTGCACCGTAAATCGCTCTATGTCTCACCCGAGCGTCTGCGGGTCGGACCGCCTGTCGTCAAATATCGCGGCATCTTTATCAATGATGAAATGTGGGGACTCCGTCCGTGGGCCATGAAGAACTTCGCACCTGAAGAGGGTCATGGACTCGGCCCCAGGACACACGCCAAAATTTTTGAACTCTTGTTGCGCCTCCGGGCAAACCATCTCTGGCCGGCGATGCACAATGGCGACGGGGGAACCATCCCCTTCAATTGCTACGAGCAGAACAAGGTTGTCGCGGATGACTATGCTATTGTCATGGGCTCCTCGCATATCGAACCCATGTTGCGCAATAACATCAGCGGTGCAGAGTGGGATCGCGAATATCCCGGTGAGCCCTGGGACTATACAGTCAATAAAGCGCACATCTACAAATACTGGGAAGACCGGGTCAAAGCCAATGGAAAATATGAGAATGTCTACACCATGGGCAAGCGTGGCAAAGATGATGAACCAGGCAAGGAGGTGACCGTGCCGCTCCTTGAGCAGATCATTGCTGATCAACGGAGCATTCTCGCCAAATGGGCAAACCCGGATGTGACTCGCGTGCCTCAGGTCTTGATTGCCTACACCGAGGTTTTGAATCTCTATAACCAGGGATTGAAGTTACCCGAAGATATTATTTTCTGCTGGCCTGATGACAACTTCGGATACATCCGCCAACTGCCGGATGTGCGTGAACAGAAACGTTCGGGTGGTTCAGGCGTCTATTATCACATTCAGTGGCTCAACGGTGCGACAACCGCTTATCCGTGGCTTAACACAACACCTCCGGCGCTGATTTGGGAGGAGATGAATAAGGCATTCCAATACGGCGCAGACAAGCTCTGGGTGCTCAATGTCGGGGACATCAAGCCCGGCGAGATCGGGATGGAGTTCTTTCTCGACATGGCGTGGGATCCAAAGCGCTATGGAGCGGACAATGTGCGCGAGTTTCTTGTGCGCTGGGCTGCGCGGGACCTTGATCCGCGCTTCGCGGAAGAGGTCGCCTCGATCATGGAGGATTACTATCGCCTCGGACTTGCCCGCAGACCTGAACATCTGGTGCAGGCTAAAGGAAAGAATCCGTTGACCTATTCGTGGTTCAGCCATACCAACTCCAACGATGAAGCGATGCAGCGCGTGGAGCAATACGAGGCCCTTTCGAAACGCGCGCAAGTGATTTATGATCAACTGCCGACAGCCCGTAAGGACGCCTTCTTCCAGTTCGTCCTCTATCCGGTTCAGTGTGCCAGCTTGATCAATGCCAAGGTGATTTATGCGGACAAGAGTTTACGTTATGGAAATGAGGGTCGCGCCAGTGCGGGCGAATATGTTACGAAAGCACGCGCCGCAGCCGCGCGCATTATCGAACTGACCGACCATTACAACACCGGCCTCTTGACCGTCAGCAACAAGTGGAAGCATATCATGAGTCCGGCACCCGGACCCTGGGGCACGCAGTTCCGTCAGTTCGAGATGCCACCGCTGAGTGATTACGCGGGCAAGGGTTCTGTGGCCTTAGGCGTGGCGCTTGAAGGCGGCGATACGAAGACGTTGGCCGATATGAGTGTCTACACACAGGGCAAGCGTTTCATCGATCTCTACAATGCCGGGCAAGGCAAGGTTTCCTGGACCGCGACGCCGTCACAGCCGTGGGTTAAGCTTGATCTCGCCTCTGGAACTTTTGCCACGGAACAGCGGGTGTGGGTTAGCGTGGACTGGCCTCGTGTGCCAACGGGCGAAGCAGTGACTGCGACGCTAAACATCAAGAGCAGCGCAGGAGACAAGCAGGTGACGATACCGCTCTTCAAGCCGGCCGCGCCTGCGCGTGAAGAGGTGAAGGGTTATGTCGAAAGCCACGGGTATGTTAGCATGGAGGCTGAACATTTCACGCGACGTGAGAGTAGGGGCGGAGCCGTTTGGGAGATTGTCAAAGGACTTGGACGTTCGGGCGATTCCGTCACTGTGCTTCCCTCGTCTGTTGCGAGCCGCACAGAGGTCGCCGAGATCGTTGCCAATAGTCCGTTGCTAGAGTATGATCTTATTTTGTTCAGTTCAGGTCCGGCCCATCTGGACATCGATTGTTTGCCCACCAAGCCTGTGCATCCCAAGCAGGGCGTTCGGATCGCCTTCAGTTTGGATGGGCAGGATCCAAAAAACGTGACTGGCACAGGTGGCGACGTGCTCTCCAATCTGCGTCGGCTCAGTACAACCGTAACCGTTGCCACGTCAGGAAAACACACACTGAAGGTCTGGATGGTGGACCCCGGAGTTGTTATCGATAAGCTGGTGTTGAGCTTTGGTCCCTTGAAGGAGACCTATCTCGGTCCGCCCGAGTCGTTTCGCAAATAAACTGGACTGAGACCCAACAGTGATAATTCTTTTTAGCATCCGAATGGCGCGAACCACACGAATGTTCATATTAGGGAAGACAGGGGGACAGACATGGTATACCCTCCTAACGCCCTTCAATATCACAACAAAGGGGAACGGGTTTTCCAACCCGTTGACCACGGACTGGACCCGCCTACGTAAATCTCCGGCGCGGCAAGAAGTCCGTGCCCCTGTGGTTTCATAATAGACAGGGGGACAGACATACTATCAACCCTGCGGCCAAGCCAACGCAGCTCCCGCAGGCGACTCAACAACCCCGTTATAGTTTGTCAAAACGACTCCTCTTCTTTTATGCTGATCACCCCGCTACCAACCCTTGTGGAGCAACCGACCAAGCTGTTCCATATCAAATTGGCAAATTTATAAGTTAAGCGACGAATTTACTTTATAACCCGTTGAAAATCAAGCGGACTTTCGTTGCTTTCCATGAATTTTTACGAAATAGTTATGGGACACTTCGTTGCTTTGCGATAAATCACTAATATATTGCAAAGCGACGAAACAGTCTTTGTAACTCCTTGGTTTTCAACAAACGCTCTATTGGTTCTTGTCCCAAAACAATATTTTTGCCATACTTTATTTATTGATATGGGACTGTCCCATAATCATATGTTCGCCATAAGAAGAGATGAAAGAGTACCCCAACAAATGGACCAATGCTAATTTCGAGGAAATGTCCTGGCACGATAATCTTATCCGAGGAATATCATTTCACAATCCCCAAGACATGTACGTCTTCGATATCTCATTCGATTTGGATTACATTCTTGAGTGGGTTTGTAACGGCGGTTTCTACCAGTTCATTGTTGCACCGGCAACACTGACCTTTCACACAGCGAACAAGGTCCGGTTCGATATGATGATGAGCTACAAACAAGACCTTGACATTAACAGGGTTGAAAGAGTTGAGCTAACCACCGCCCCAGAAAGGGATGCTGGTTATAGAAGATGGCGTTTTGAGATTTATTTTCACGGCCAAGTTTCTCCATTTTCCTTGGAAGCCACGGGCTACACTCAGATTCTCCGGGCTGCTCCACGGCTGCAAGATGGACAGGTGCTAAACGATGACAAATGCGAGGTCGAACCAGATGGTGGAGAGGAACGTCGCTGACGCGCCGTCCCTCACCACCGACGTTCGCATTAATGAAGATGAACAAAAAGACACATTCCATTATTGCTGGCGTAGCACTTGCCGTGGCACTGCCGCTCCCCCCGATCAAAGGTGGCATCCCTGCCATCATGTGGGCATTCTCTGCGCTCTACTGCCTGTTTGATCGACGGCCGATTGGTGGAACCGTCGCAATGTTGCTGCTTGCGGCCATCTGTGTCGGTGTCGTGGTTGGAATCGCCGCAACACTCACATGGCTGTCATGGAAACTCCAGCCAAAGGTGATGCCATTTGTCATGTTGCTCATCCTGCTCGCAGGGCTGGTGTACTTGATGACAAGACCCATTTACGATGGCGGAGGTTGGCTTGATCCAGTACCATCAAAGACGTTTTGGCAGATGATGAAAACAGGAATATGAAAATGCGAACAACACAATTCTGGCTATCGTCGCTCCGCTCCTCAGCCAGATTGTGAACGTTGGGAACACAAATGAAGATCACTGCAACAGCAATCTTTGCCATTCTGCTCCTTGCCGGATGCGCCCGCGAACCTTCGCTTGATGTCTCAGGCGAGTGGTACTTCTATCATTTTGGCGGGCAATTTACCTTGGTGCAAAACGGCAAGAACATTTCTGGGGCTGGTTATCTTGACAACGGCAATCAAAACCCGCCCACGCCAAGCCCAGAGATACCCATCACTGCTCAAGGGAAGATCAGAGGAGACAATATTCTGCTCACATTCAAATCGGGCACAAACACACTGAAGGACGTTGAGTTTCTTTCCACAATTAGCCCGAAAGGAAACCAACGGTATCTCAAATGCCCGCAGCATCTCGGGTTATCTCTGATCCCCAAAGGCGTAGATTCCTTCAAATACGATATTCTTAAGCCAGAAGCTATTGAGCAGATGAAAAAACTAGAGGGTTCCCAACAATCTCCTGCAGGCGACCGCTAAAGGCGCCGCCTGAGGAGTAACGTTGAACACAATGAAATGAACCAGAAAATCAAGAACAGCGGCGACTGGTTTATGGCGGGCATGCTCGTGCGATACGAATGCCCACATCAAAAGAAAGGTTTGCGTCCAAAGAATGGAACCTTGTGGTTGAATCATGTCTTAATTCACGCTCCTTCCCCAGCTCTCGCCTACGACAAGGCTGTCGCTCTTGGCCGAAAGGACGCTCGATCTAGCAACTCTTCTCACTTATGGGGCGGAAAATGGAAGTTTCTCGGTCTGGCAGAGCTCATTCCAATTGATGGTGACATTGCCGACGGATCAGAACTGCTCTGGTCGGACTTCGGCCGGACAAATCAAGACCGAGCAAGGTCCTTTGTTCAGTCAAAGGCGAGACTGATCCGGCAAGCGGAGAAAGAACAGCAGTCCAACAACGGCGACACACCCAACACCCATTCGCTTTCGGCTCAGGGTGTTGCTGGTCGCTGACGTTGGATAATCTATTCAGAATCTATTCAAAAATCAGTTGTTATTTTCATAAAAGTATTTGAATTAAGGCGTTATGAATGATACTATCTATTCATGAATTTAACAGTTCAACAGCTTTCTCATTACCTTGGGACACAGGGGGCCAAGCGGGCTTCCGAGATCGCATCTGCTCTTGGGATCAGCCAGCCGACCCTTTCACGTGCTTTGGCATCGCTCGGCCCCCAGCGTCTTATCCGCATTGGGCGGGCACGGGCGACTCGTTATGCTTTGCGTACGCCGATGTCCGGCGGTGAGTGTCCTATTTATTTGATCGATGAGTCCGGCAAGGCATCACATCTGGGTGTTTTATATCGGCTGTCGCGGGGTGAGTGGTATTTTCAGCAGGATGAACCATGGGTATCCCTCAGGGGAGAAGAGTTTGGAGATGGTCTTTATCCTGACCTGCCATGGTTCTTGCAAGACATGCGTCCGCGCGGTTTTCTGGGTCGGTGTTTTGCTCGCACGCATGCAGGGGCGCTACAAGCATCCCAAAACCCTTCTGGCTGGTCCTCTGATCAGGTCTTGGAGTCCCTGCGGCGTTTTGGCGCTGATATGCCTGGCGCGCTGATTGTGGGTCAAGACATGCTGGAGCGCTTTCATGAGACGGTCCGGCAAGGCAGTGATATTATTGATCATGAGGATATTCCATCCCGGTATGTTCATTTCGCGGAACAGTCGCTAGCAGGAGAGTGGCCGGGTTCCTCCGCTGCCGGGGAACAGCCGAAATTCACGGCCAGGGTTCGTCGAGCGAACGGCCTATTGCAACAGGTGCTTGTTAAATTCAGTGGTGATCGTAAACTCCCTGAAGCACGGCGTTGGTCGGATTTGCTCTTTGCCGAACATCATGCGAACACGGTTTTGTCTGAGCACGGTCTCTCATGCGCGCAAACGAACATTGTTCAGTCCGGAGGCAGGACATTCTTGGAATCGGAGCGTTTTGACAGGTGTGGGTTATCTGGACGGCGTGCAGTTGTTTCGCTTGAAGCACTGGATGCCGCGTATACGGGTGTGAATGACCGGCCTTGGAACAAGGCGGCTAAAACACTTAGGGAGTCTGGCTGGATTGATGCTCAAGATGCCAGGCGGATGGCTTTGATCTGGTGGTTCGGTGTGTTGATCGGTAACAGCGATATGCACTATGGCAATTTGTCTTTCTTTTTGGGTCCTGTGCCCCCTCTACGTTTAGCTCCCTTGTATGATATGGTGCCGATGACCTATCGTCCGGGACTTGAGGGGACTCTGCCGGATCACACACTTTGTTTTGTGCCACCGCCGCCGGAAGAAAAAGAGACGTGGAACGAAGCAGCGCCCTTGGCTTTTCGTTTTTGGGAAATGGTAGCCTCAGATCAGGGCATCTCAGCGGAGTTCAGAGCGATTGCCTCCGCTAACCTAACTGCATTGCAGTCCATGATGTTCGAATAACCCCGTGAAGGAGACTTGTCTCGGTCCGCCGGAATCGTATCATCGCTAGAGAAACCCCACCGCCTAAAGGCGGAACTCCAAACGGCTGCCAACTGCCTCCGGACCCTTAATCATGACGAGGGTCGAGGATGGGGCAGGGGTGCAGGGTTCGAGGGTGAGGCGGCCGGCGCTCCAGTCGAGATAGCGCCACCCTTCTGTTGTGAGGATACGTCCTTTGGCCCGATAGAGATGTTCACCTGCCTGTGCGAACTGGGTTTGGAGTGTGGCAATCGCGATGGGCTTGTCAAAGGTCTGAGTCTCACGCTCAAAGTTGGGATCGCGGCAGAGTCCGAAAGCGGCATCCAGCTGTTCGATCCGGGCTGAAAGTCCGTCGGCTAACAGAATCTCCGGTGGAATATTTCCGTAGGTACAGGAGATGATCTTGGCCAGGGGATTGATCACCACAATCTTTTCACGGACCTTTGCGATGGTCTCTGGCGCATGGAGGTCGGTCTTGTTGAGTAAGATGACATCGGCGCTCTCGATCTGTCCGCGAATATTGGGCAGCACCAGCAGAAGCTTCATCAAGGTGCCGGGATCAACTACCGCGGTTACGCCTGCGACATGGAAGTGACGGTCGAGTCCACTCTCCTGAAGCAGGCGGCGCATGGAGCGCGGATCCGCCATGCCGCTGGCTTCGATCACGACACCTTGCGGCTTCAAGATATCACCGTTGGGCAGGGATATTCCCTCAGTGACACGGGTGAGGGTGCTCATAAACTCCGTGACGAGGCAGCGGCAAAAGATACTGCCGCCGGCGACCGCCAAAGCTGTGCCCCCTTCGCGTTCGATCAGTCCGGCGTCAACGTCCACAGCAGAGAACTCGTTGACGATGAAGAGCAAGCCACGGCCGTTGGCATGGTGGACGAGACGGCGCAGGAGGGTGGTTTTTCCTGCGCCGAGAAAGCCGACGACAAGCCAGATCGGAAGTGTGGTCATGGGGTTGGCGTTGCGAGTAGTTTTTCGAGCTGATCCAAAAGCGTGCTTGGATCTTCCTTGTTAGCAATCGCCACACGTAGACGAGCGATCAGCGAGGTTGGATGGGCCTTGAGTTCTAAGGCTGTCTGGAGGCGTCCGATGATCGTGGTCTGGTCCGGGATGATCGAGATGAAGCAGACCTCGCCATCGACGCAGATGGTCGGGAGGGCTTTGACCCCGAGCTTGACCATCATGCTGATCCCTGTTGGCTCCTTGATCTTGTGTTCACGGATATCAAAAAGCGAGGCATTGATGGAGGCGGCTGCCATGGTCACGGCCTCCATCATGTATTGGCACGGCGCACAGGCGGTCGAGTCCAGCGTGATAACATCCACGATGACCTTTTTCTCAGCGGCATAGTGGGGGAGCGTGACATGGGCGAGGTCCATGGTGTTCACCAGGGTCTTGAGCGAGATACGCGCCATTTCGCGTGCATAGTCATCATGAACCATCTCGGCAACCGCGACAAGGTTCTTCGGCGGGACATCATACGGCAGGTCACAGCCAGGTGAGAGGATGAAGCCCTTCTTGCCGCAGGCGTCAAAGAGGGTGATGGTTTCGCGTTGGGCGTCATTCTCATTGCCGAGCAGGAGGGTGAGGGTCAGCTTGATGTTACCGCCGAAGGCCTTGTTCTTCTCGCCGGCGATCTTGGCAAGATGCTCCATATTGATCTGTTCATCCACATGAAGCGAGTCGGCGGTTGTGTTGACCATGGCATCGAGGTTGCGGGTGACGTCGCCGCAGACGAATAGAGCGGACAACCCCTTCTTCTCGCGGATAAAGTCGCAGATGGCGTTGATAGAGGGTGCGACAAATTCGGCAAAGTGGTCAGGCGAGATCTGGCTGGTCATGGGGTCCACGAGTGCAATAACGTCCGCGCCATTCCTCAGATAAGCTTCAGACATCTTCTTGCCGACCTCGGTGCAATAGGCCATGACGCGCTTGACATAGTCCGGGTCATCGAGCATCTGCAAAAAGATCTCGCTCCCCAGCAGATGGAGTGCGAGGGTGAAGGGACCGCAGATCAGGCCGTAGAGTGCGACCTCGTCGCCGATCTCCTGCTTCAGGGTACGCAAGGCAGAAAGAACCACGGGCAGGCGTCCTTTGGTCTCCTCGAAGGAGGGTAGGTCGGCGAGCGTCTTTCCTTCGGAGAGGGGATGGGTGGTGACTGAAGGAGGGACGGCCTTGGCCCAGTGGAGCTGACATCCCAGGACCTCCGCTTCCAGTTGCAGGTCGAAGCAGACAGGGATGCCATCCGGCTTATAGAGTTCGACAGCCTTTTTGAGTCCCTTGACCATCAGGTCCGCAGAACGGAGGTAATCATCAGCGGGTACGCCAATGAGGCTACCACCGTGGACGCCTACAAAGGGCACCCAGGCGGCACGTGGCATAGGTTTGCTTCGAATCGTGTTGAAGAGGAGCTCTTTTCCTGTCATTTCTAGTACCTTTTAATTAAAGTTGCATGCCAAAACTTATAAAAGTATACCATAATTGGATCATTAATACATCTTTCTTGATTGTTCTTGATTTTCCAAAAAAATGCTCTATATTTGCTTTTGATGAAAAAAGACGTCTCTCGAAAACTGATTGGAAAGAAGCCCAGAAAAGAGGTTCCTCTGAATATTCAGAAGGAGTACTTTCTGCGGAAAACGCATACGGCGGTCTTCCTGTACATGTTTCAGGATGGTGAAGTTTACATTGTGAATAGTTTCCCTCATCTGATGGAGGATCAGTTTCTTTTGGACGTTGAGGAGGTCCATGATTTTCACATTCATGAGTTTGCAGAGATTCTATTGCTGGCCAAGGGATATCTGCTACACGAGGTGAACGGGAGTCACCATATTTTGGCACCAGGTTCAGTTGTTTTTGTACGGCCTTATGATTTGCATCGGTTGCTACCGGTCAACTCCGAGCGCGTCGTATTTGCAAGTTTGGCGATTGACTCGGTTGCAGTCCGCGAGCTTCTAGAGTACCTGGCTGCACCCTCGATTGCCAATCGCTTCAACACGTCGCCTGAAGCTCCCTGCTTGCAATTACCGTTTGAGGAGGCGCGCAATCTGATGCTGCAGATGGAGAACCTCAGCAACGAGCAGGCGGTGAATCCTGAAAACAGTACACCGATGGCGCGGGCGTTTGCGGCCCAGCTCTTTGCGAACTGCCTGGGGCGACTGGAGTCTGCGCAACAGAAAGAAGATGTGCCCCCTGTATGGCTTTCCAGACTTCGGGAAACCGCGGAGGGGTGGGAGAGCTTGAAGGATGCGGTCCGTCGGCTCCACGACTTAAGCCGCTGCCATCCAAGCCATCTCTGCAAGAGCTTTCAGAGATATTACGATGAAACACCGACTGATTTTTTAAACCGGTTACGTTTGCGCAAAGCGGCGTATTTGCTAAACGATAAGGACGCCAAGGTGGTCTCTGTGGCCACGGAGCTTGGTTTTGACAGTGTCAGCCACTTTCATCATCTGTTCAAGCGCTACTACGGGGTTACGCCTGCGGAGTATCGGCGAACCCTGCACTAAAAATAAAAAAACCGCACCCAGATGGGATGCGGTTTTTTGTTTTGCGTGAAATGAGTACGCTTACGCGACGAGCGAACGGGCCAGTTCAGCGGCAGAGGCTGCGTCTGGGGAGTACCCATCGGCACCGATGGACTCACAGTAGGCCTGTGTCACGGGAGCACCGCCGATGATGACCTTGGCGGAAATGCCAGAGGCACGGATCGTCTCGACAGCGGTCTTCATACTGGGCATGGTCGTGGTCAGCAGAGCTGAGAGACCGATGACCTTCGCGTTGTGCTGCTTAGCCAGATCAACAAACTTTTCTGGGGTGACATCCACGCCTGCGTCAATAACTTGGAAGCCGGCGCCTTCGAGCATCATGACAACCAGGTTCTTGCCGATATCATGCAGGTCGCCTTTGACGGTACCCATGATGGCGGTTGCGACAGCCTGAACGCCCGCCTTGATGAGATGGGGCTTCAAGAGTTCTGTGCCGGCCTTCATGGCGCGAGCAGCCACGAGCACTTCGGGAACAAAGACCTCATTCCGTTTGAAGCGCTGTCCGACCTCGTTCATCGCATCCAGAAGTCCAATATTCAAGATGTCTTTAGCGGATGCACCTTCGGAGAGAAACACGTCAACCAGACGTTTGACTTCGGCGACCTTACCACTCTTCATGGCAACCTTCAACATGTCATAATCAGGCATGAGATACTCCTTTTGAAATTTCTTAAAGTCTGTAGATTACCGAATTCCGTCAAAAAAGACAATCAATTTGATGAAAAAAAAGCGACTGGAATGATGGAGCTCTGGAATGTTGGAATGTTGGGAAACGAAAGGCCTGCGTAGGGTAGTGGTTTTTCTCTAAAAGCTTATAAAGCTAGATTGACAGTCTGCGTTGAAGAATGATACTTTATAGACTGTATTCTACATCCACTAGTGATGAGTGTGGTTAGTGGAAGATGGAGGCTTTATGGCGACATGTTATTCGCACCTTTTTAGCTTTGCCCTGACGGATGTCGGGTGCAAGCGCAAAAACAATGAAGACGCCTATCAGATGTTTCCTGAACATGGCGTCTTTATTGTTGCTGATGGCATGGGGGGGGCCGAGGATGGCGAGGTCGCGTCACAGGCCATTGTAGACGCGTTGACCAAGACTTTGAAGACCTTTGATCCGGCACAGCCTCTGACGTGTCAGGCGATGCAAGCATGGATCTGCCATGCGGTCAACGAGGCCTCGGCTTGGATCCTCAAGCGCTCCAATGATCGAAATAAGAGTGGGACAGGTTCGACCTTTGTGGGAGTCTGTTTTGATCCAGAACGTCCGGACAGAGCGGTGGCTTTGCATGCCGGGGATAGCCGAGTCTATCGCATTCGGGGCGGAGACGTTCAACAGGTGACCCGTGACCACTCGCTCGCTAATGCGGCTGGCATTACGGATGAACGGGAGCTGAATCCGAAGTTTCGTGGCGTGATTTTGCGGGCGGTCGGTTT
>Ga0247841_10011499_pt1 | contig 11760 bp, 12 predicted proteins | sample LaCruzMarch2015__2_FD_192410 | JGI IMG/M metagenome (GOLD analysis project Ga0247841, IMG submission 192410) | Freshwater microbial communities from meromictic Lake La Cruz, Castile-La Mancha, Spain - LaCruzMarch2015_18m | ecosystem: Environmental > Aquatic > Freshwater > Lake | place: Spain...
ACTACTTCTCGAAAGCACGATGTGAAACAAAGGAGCATGGTTACCTGGGGACCCTTCAATAATGTTTTATTCAAAGATCAGATTAGGCATTTTATCGTAATCAATTATCGGGATGAGAATGGAAATCAGGACAATAATGTCTTGATCGAACATGGCAGCAAGGACCAGCGGGATGATATATTCAGGGAGATCAACACCGCATGGGATCATTATCGGCGCCTTGATACAGTAAAAAATCGGGGAAGGATGGCTGGTATCGAAATACCTTCGGTTTCATGAGCCGAGGAAGGGAATTAAAGACAAGCAACTGCAAGATGGGAAAAGAGAAGAAATCTCTCGATAAGCGGCGCACCCGCTACCAGGAACACCTCAAGAAAAAAGACAAGTTATTATCCTCCATCTATAAAATCAGCCAGCTTCTAAACAAGCCGATTACCAGGGATAAAATTCTTCAAGCCCTGGTCAAGGAAATGAAGCGGGCGTTTGATCTGCAGCGAAGCCTCATTATGTTAATAAACAAGAAAGAAAATAAGCTCGAAGTAAAATACATCATCGGCTTTTCTCCCATTGAGTGCAAAAGGGCGTTCAAGTATCCCTTGGATATGGACAAGAATGCATGCCGGGAGACGCTGGTCGCCAAGACGGGGAAAACCATATATATACGTGATGGTAAAAACAGTCCAATTATAACAGAATTCGATTTCAAAATGGATCGTGTCTGGAACCGAACATCAAGTATTACCATGCCCCTCAAGATCAAGGGAGAAATCATCGGCATAATTCAAGGAGATCAGACCGAAAAGGAGTTGGTCCTCTCCAAGAGTGATATCAAGCTTTTCTCAACCTTTGCGAGTCATGCCAGCACCATCATCGAGAATGCCAGGCTTCAGGAGCAGCATCAGAAAAAGATCGCCCAGCTTCTTTCTCTGCAGGAGATCACCAAGAAAACCAGTTCTACACTTGATCTCAGGACACTCTTTAATATTGTTACAGCAAATGCACTAAAAATTACGGGAGCTTCTGTTTGCATCCTCCTTCTCACGGAAAGGGATCATCTCAAGATAGTTTCCCGTGTGGGGCATGACGGGATTGAGGCCGAAAAGTTTAAAATGAAGATTGGCGATGGGATTGCCGGCTGGGTTGCCGAAAAAGGGGTGCCATTATTAGTCGGCGACGTCAAAGAAGAACCCCGTTATATAGAATTTGTGCCGGGTACCGCATCGAAGCTTGCTGTTCCTCTTGTCAGTGAAAAGAAGGTACTGGGGGTACTGGTTGTCGACAGTTATCAAAAATCGGCCTTTTCCCTGGATGATCTCGATTTGCTTATGGTCTTTGCCAGTCATACATCCGTTGTGATCGAAAGCGCCCGTTTGTATGGGCAGGTCATGACGGAAAAAAATTACACCTCCAACATCCTCGAAAGTTCTCCTAACGGTATTATCACGATAGATGAAAACAAAAGGATTCGGGCCTTAAATCGTAAAACGGAAGAAATACTAGGAATTAAAAGAAAAAACATCTTGGACAAAAAGATATCGGAGGTATTCAAGGAGGGAGAGATCCTGGAGGTCCTAAGTAGTACGATCGATGATCAAAGAATCATTGAAAATCAGGAATTGACTTTTAGCAGGCAGGATGGATCGAATGCCATCCTGGGATTAAGCTCTTCCGCGATGAAGATGGATGAAAAAGGCGTGCCTGCCATGATCATTACCATTCGGGATCTGACGGAAAGCAAGCAAACCGAGATGTTGATTCGTAGGATGGATCGCCTTTCTTCCCTTGGCCAGCTTTCGGCAGGTATAGCACACGAGATTAGGAACCCTCTGGCCAGCATCAACTTCAATGTCCAGTTGCTTTCAAAAAAATTCTTGCTGGATAGAGCCGCGGAAGGGATATTGTCAGATACTTTTGAAGGGATCGAACGGATTAAAGTCCTAGTAAAGAGAATTCTCGACTTTACGAAGACGGGTAGTCCCTCTTTCAAAAAGGGAAATATTCATAATATTATCAATGATTCCATTGCCCTGATCGAGCCGCAGATCAAAAAGAGAAAGGTTGAAATTAAAAAATACTTTTCCGACGATATCCCGGATGTTGTTTTTGATCCTCATCAAATTCAACAGACCTTCGTGAACCTGTTTTTGAATGCCGCCGAGGCCATGGAGAATGGCGGCGATATAGAGATTCGCAGTTCGTTGGAAAAGCGCAAGTACGACATGAAACGCTTGACGATCTCTATTACGGACAGCGGGAAAGGAATACAAAAGGAAGATCTGTCAAAGATTTTTGATCCTTTCTTTACTACCAAGACAGAAGGAACCGGTTTGGGGCTTTCAATTGTCCACAAAATCATGGAGCAACATGATGCCTTGATTGAAGTAAAAAGCAAAGAAAACAAGGGGACGACATTCACCCTTCGGTTCCCCGTGAAAATGAGCGAATAAAAAATGTATCGTTATAAAATTCTCATTGTTGATGATGACCGGCTCCTCCAGAATTCGTTAAAAAATATCTTGGAAGAAAATTACGATATCGTCATTGCCGTTAGCGGAGAAGCCGCACTGCAAACGCTCAAGAAACAGGAAGTCGACCTGATCCTCCTGGATATAAGACTTCCGGGAATCGACGGCGTCGATACATTGCGCAAAATAAGGGCCGTTGGAAACCATACAAGCGTTATCATGATGACGGCTTATGAAGATATCAAGACCGTAATCACATCGATGAAGGTAGGCGCATCGGATTATCTTGTTAAGCCTCTCGATATCGATGAGTTAGAAATCATTGTTGAGAAAGCGCTGGAAAATGTCAAGTTAAAGAGAGAGGTGGAGGAGCTCCGGGCGCAATATATCAAGGAGTTTGATATTGATAATGTTGTTGCTGAAAGTAAAGGCATCCGGAATGCATTTAAATTGGCGAATATATTCGCTAAGAGTGATGACACCACGGTGCTGTTGGAAGGAGAGACGGGAACGGGTAAAGAGGTGATTGCCAGAACAATCCATTGCCGTAGCAGCCGTTTCGGGAAGCCTTTTGTGTGTATCAATTGTGGTGCCATTAGCAAGGAACTCATTGAGAGTGAGTTGTTCGGATACGAAAAAGGAACTTTCACGGGAGGTCTTCAGGAGGGGAAAAAGGGGAAAATTGAGCTTGCCGAAAACGGTACCTTGTTCTTGGACGAAATCAGCGAGTTGCTCCCCTCATCTCAAGTTAGCCTCCTTAGATTTCTGGAAGAGAAGGAATTTTACAGAGTCGGGGGGACGGCAAAGAAAAAGGTAAATGTCCGCATCATTGCCGCCACGAACAAGAGTCTGGAAGAAGCCATAAGTAAAGAAACTTTCAGAAAGGATCTGTATTATCGCTTGAATGTGGCGAAGATATTTCTTCCGCCATTGCGCGAAAGACAGGAGGATATCATCCCTCTCATCATGTTTTTCATGACTAAATTCAACGAGAAATTCGGCAAGAATTTCCGCAGTACTTCCAGAGAAGCCCGGGCAATACTTCTTCAGTATCCTTGGATTGGAAATGTTCGTGAACTCAGGAACTTTGTTGAGAGGGTGATCCTTGTAGAGAATGATTCCGAAATCCAACCAGAACACTTTTTGTTTCTTCGGCAGATTGGCAATCATTTACTTCATGTCGATGAACAGGAAATGAAACTACCTCCCACGGGGCTTGATCTGGATGAACTGATAAAGAAATTGATCCTTCAGGCAATCGAGATGGCCCATGGCAATAAGGCGCAGGCTGCAAAACTTCTTGGCATGTCCAGACCGACAATGATTTACCGTATCGAAAAGTATAACATAAAAGTGTAATCAATTAACGACCCTTTTTCTACAATCCCTATCACACGATATGAAGACCTCAATTTTTTAAGTACTCAGATTATCAATGTCCCAGTGGCGTGTCGGTCATACAACCAAGGTAAACAAAATCGTGGTTTTGGAAGACAAACAAGCCCTTCAGGTCGCTGGTTTGCTAATGCATAAGGACGTCACGAAGGCAAGGATGTTGAAGGGCAAGGGTTAGGGAGGAGATGGGGTTAAGCCTTTTTGAAATATGACGCGAAGAGGGATCGGATTTCCTCAAGGCCTTGCTCATAGGCCTCCGTAAAGACGGTATCGCTGCAGCGGCAGGAAAGGAAAAGAGGTGTGAAGAGAATGGCCTGATACGCTTCGTAGCGGTGGGAATTCTTACCAAAAATGTTTTCGATCAGTTCTCCGGTTTGCCGGTGCCAGGTTTGAAAATCCGGGGAATAAAAGGATCCCTTCCGCATGCCGTCAATTTGCGCCAATTGATTTTGCAAGCGGGCGTAATCCCCAGGGTTTGGATCGTCATGATTCATGAGGAACGCTGAGTCGTTATCCATAGTATTTCCATTTTTATCATGAATCTCCGCAGAATACGCCTCTCGCCCAGCGCACCCGGCCCTCCGGAGTAATAAAGACGTATTCCGGCGCCGCGTCGATTTTGTCTAGACGGTTTCGCAGACCCCGTCCGTTGGCCAACTGAATTTGGATGCCCGGCCGGGCGTTCAGTTCCAGCAGGAGCGGCCCGCGCCTTTCATCCATAACCAAATCCACTCCTATGTAGCCGAGGCCCGTCATGTCAAAGGCCCGGGCGGCCATAATCATGATCTTCTCCCAATAAGGAACGGCAATTCCCGTCACGGGATTGCCCGTATCGGGATGATGGGTGACCACCTCATTGCGGTGAACAGCCTTTAGCAAAACGCCGTCGCACATGTCAAGACCGGCGCCGATAGCCCCCTGGTGGAGATTGGCCTTGCCATCCGAAGCCCGGGTGGGCAGGCGGAGCATGGCCATGGCGGGAATGCCGCGATAAACAATAATACGGATATCCGGAACGCCGCGATATGTTACGGCGGCAAAAACGGGATCTGGATGAATCAGTTCCTCGATGATTGCCCGATCCTCGAGGGCGCCAAGGGAGTATATCCCGGATAGAATGCTGGAGATATGGTAAGAAATGTCATCCTTGGTCAGAATATCCCCGTTTTGTTTTATGTATCCCTTATCGCTGACATTACTTATGAGGATTATTCCCTCTCCTCCGGAGCCGCGGGCCGGTTTGACGGCGAATTCCTTGTGTCCGGTGAGGTTCTCCCCAAATCCCTTTACCTCGCCGTGATGGCGGATGACATGGATAAGCGGCGGCGTTGGTATTTCATGGCGGGCGGCAAGTTCTTTGGTAATGATCTTGTCATCGACGAGGGGATAGCGGGAACGGGGATTCCAACGCATGATGTATTCAGCATTCCGCCTATTCATTCCCAAAACGCCGGCTTTGCCCAGCCAGGAGAAGGGGCTTGCGATCATGACCGTTCCTTGAAGGCGCGAAAGCGGATGTACTCCGACAATCGATAACCCGTGTAACGTCCTAACATGATCTGAAAGGCCGCCACGGCCAACAGATATTCGGGATAGACAAAAAAGAGGAGTTGGAGCCCCTCCAATTGCAGGACGCCGTAAGTCAGGATGGCAACGGTGGCGCTTCCCGCGGCGGTAATAAGGGCTTCCTTGACCCCTGATTCCTCGATGAGCACATAAAAACGCTCGATCGTCATGGTCAGGATCACAAAAGGCAGGAGGCCCACGGCCATCATGTTGCGCAACCCCAATTTATTGCCGATGAGCGAGAGGATCAAAAAGCAGATAACCACTAAGGTCAGGATGGCGGCCAGGCGGGGGACCAAAAGCAGCCTCAGGTCGTTGATCCGGGAGCGGACCAGGTAGCCGATGAAGACTACCCCCGCAAAAATGGCCAAACCGTAAAAGAGCCCCGTGCTGCGGAAAGCCAGGGCCATCAGGACGGGCATGAAAATCCCGAAGGTTGGAAAGCCGATGACATTGCGGAGGAAGCAGATCATCAGGGCGCCGATGGGCACGAGCAGAATGATCCGGAAGGTGTTCTGAAAATCCGGCGGCAGGGAAAAGAGGGACCAGCGATTGAGAAAGTAGTTGGCATGAAGGGCCGGTTCCAGGTGCATCCGCCAGGGAGAGACGATTTGTCTGCTCAGGGTCCAGCGGATGTCCCTTAGCTGGCCGCCGATGACATTCACAACGGGCAATCCCCCGGACGCTAAAACCAGCAGGGTTTCATCCCGGGGCAAGGGATTCCCCGTCTCCGGTTCCAGACTTTCCCAGCCCTTGCCCGTCCATATCTCCAGCCACTGCACCGGGGTGGAGACAACGCCTTCCTTCAGGATCAAGCCGATGCTGTCCCTGGCAGGCAGGCCCGCTGCCCGGGACAGATACATGAGAGCGCGGGAGGGGCCGAATTTTTCTCGAAAAGCGGCCCATTCCGCGAGTTTTTCGCTGGCCGGGGGTGGCCCTTCCCACTGGCCTCTGGCGATCCCGGCTAGAGCTCTTATTCTTTGGTCAATTGGACGGGGTAAAAGGGCGGCAGCCAGATAATTCAGCATTCCCTTTTCGGAGGCGCTCACGACGGTGGGCAAGGAAGCGGCAGGAGGGGAATGGGGGGCCGCTTCTCCGGGTCGTTGACGGATGACAACGGTAGCCTCGTAGCCGACAGATTCTTCCTGCTTGTCGATAACGCCCGACCACTGACCGAAACGCACCTCCCGTTCCGTTACCAGATTGATTCCCATATCACCCGAGATAAACCGTTCGTCAATCACCGACTGATCGGACCGGTTTTGCGGCAGGGCAATCCGGACGGATACCGGTTCTCCTATGGATTCAGTCTGGAAATCTAATGCAGCAGCGATTCGCCAGGCCTTGACCTTGGCACTCGGGAAAAGGGGATAATGGAGATAGACGACTCGATAACCCACCAGGATCGCGGTGATAAGGAGCAGGATTCCGCTCAGATAGGCTGCTTTGTGCTTCATGGCCTGGTGAGTTCCGAGCAGCGTGGCGGCAGGGCATGCGTTTTCCTCACATCGACGATGAATCCTTTTTCCAGGACATTGCGGCCAATGAGAAGGGGGTATTGGACCCGCGAGCGATCAATCAAGTTGGCCTCGACACGGAGGACCTTGTCGCCGATGCAGATATCCAACTCCACGACGGGCCGGCGCTGCTGGGCTCCGGAACTCTTGACCTCCTTCCAGCCCGTAACGGGGAGACTCATCTTCTTGCCGCCGTGGGCTTCGGACAGGTGGAATTCCGCCATATTATCTTTGATCACCAATTCCCTGGCATCCAGCGACGTTGTCGCGGCGCCCGTGTCGATCCGGGAAGGCAGCGTAATTCTCCAGGGCATAAGGATAATATCCTCCACGGCGCCGATAACCGTATCTGCATCTGCCCCTATGGCCTGAGGAGGGAGGAAAACAAGAACGATGAATAATGAGATCAGCAGCCGCTGGACTGTCCATGTCATTCGCAAAGGCTTCATAAGGGTCCTCGGAGTTCCTTTTCTTCTCCCGTTAGAATACTGAGCTACTAATAACACAGCGTGATGGAAAAGAAAAAGCCAATTCGCAATATTTGACAAACCAGTTAACTGTCCTTGAAAAAACCGCTCTTTGATTGATTAATCGCGACCGGGCAACCACTTACCGTCGTTCTTGAAGCTTCGTTAAGGCAGCTTTTTTTGTAATATGCGAAAGGGGCATTATTTTAAATATGGTGTTATCGCTATTCAAGGGAATATCCTGTAAAATAGTATTATTTTAAAAAGTCATTATTGCTATATTGTTTATGTGTATTATTTCGTAATTCCCCATATTTTTTTAGGTGTCGTTAATTAACTAATTATTACAGCACTTTTGCAAGATCGGACTCCGATCTTGTTCTTTGGCGGTTGCACAGAAAAATGGCAATCATGGCAATAAGGAAATGGCGATGCAAACCGGGCCAGGTCCGGCCGCGGCAGCAAGTCAGCCGGTTAGTAGCGATGAATTCCCCGAGGCAAGCTTGGGCCGCCTCGCCTGCATTAATCAAACCCGTAAAAACCTCCAACCGCGTTTGCGCCGCGGCATTGCTTATGTAGTAGGCGTAAACGGGCCTCCTACCGGCGTTGCGTCTGGCCATTATCCACAGAACCTGCGGCGGATTTTTGCCAAAGGACATGGGGACGCGTCGCCGCACAAAGGCATCTAGGGCGGAATTGGTAACGTCGCCAGGAAGGGGCCGCTGCTGCCAGAGACGGGGGGCAAGGTTGCGGACAAATGCCCAGGGCCGCACAGTGCCCCGCTTGATTTTCCTCGCCCGGACCTTCTTCTTATACCAATACCACAACCACCACTTCAAGGGGCGTCGTTCCCAGGTTATTATTTTCGTTACCCAGATCCTGGCGTCCCGGGGCAAATGCTGGAAATAATGGACGCCTTTTATCTTCGCTAACTTGTCAATAAAGTCGCCGGAAGTTTCCTCCCGCAACGCCGCCTGGACAAAGCGGCAAGGCAGCACCGCCGCTGACCGGATGCGCTCCAGCATGGTCAAGACGATTTCCGATTTTGTCTTATAGTCGAGAGCTGCGGGGAAGCGGCATGCCTGGCGCTGCTTATGATAATCGTCAGCAAACCATTCCCTGGGAATGTACAGACGCATATCTACCACTGCGGCGCCGCGCCGGGACACATAAACGGCAAAGATCCACACCTGACCGTTTCCCACGCGACCCGTGGGGCTCATGACCTGTTTGGCCGTACCGGCGGCGGCAACGCCTCTTCTTGCCAATCCCTTTTCCAGAAAAACCAGCGCCCCGTTCCGATCACCTATATTATCCCGTATCAGTTCGTGAAAGCGGGTTAAAACCAGGGCGTCATCCCAGGCAGCCTGACTGAGAAACCACTGACGGGAGCGAGGGGAAGGGACAGGCAGGTCCGGCTGTTCCGGTTCCGCCGGACTGATCCCCGGCCCGGCTTGCCCCATTTGGTCGCGAAGCTGATATAAAAATCCCTCCCACGCCTCACGCCGACTAAAACAATCCCGAATCCCGAGGTGGAAGGTTTTTATCAACTTCCATGAGATGTCTTTGATTTTTTCGCTTCCTCCGAACTGCTCAAACGTCCCCTGTTACGGCTTGCGATAAACGTTTAAACCGATCTTTTCTTCCCGGTCAGGGACATTGACGTTTCCCTCCGAACTGGCGATGATGATGGTCTTTCCCGAGGACGACGGCCCGAAATCTTTGGTGAGATCGACCTTGATAGTCAGGATATTGCCTTCGATGGTCATTTCAACATTCTTCATACTCTGCTATTCCTCCATAATTTTTTGATTGCAATTTATTCTTTATTTATCGATAATTTGGGGTTTATCTTGTGGTTGTCGCGGGCGCAAAAGGGATATTTTCAGGTGTCGCGAATAAAGTAGAAAGTCTTTATCGGAGGTGAAAATCGGTATCCCGGCGCCAAAAGCAGCAGCGCAGATCAGAAAGTCGATCTGCGATCCCTGTATGCCGGCGCTACGACAGGTATTGAAGAATTCAGCCGCCTTTTCATAATCTTCTTTAGCCAGCGGCAGATCTTCGAATGCCTGCAACCTTTCTTTGAGGTCAGTGAATTGTCCCTTATCCGATATGCCGGAAAGAACTTCCTGGCGGATAGGCCCGATTAGCAACGCCCGGGCCTCATTGATCAATTCATGTAGTTCGTCGACCAGGATTTTTTCTTCAATGGAGCATGGCGCTGAACGCCTTAATGCCAATGACCAGATGGATGTGTCGACGAGGACTTTCACCGGCGCGACCGAAGTTGCTTATAATCGTAATCCGGATCGTAGTCGATTTTACCAAAGAGGGAAGTGATTTGAAGTTGCTTTCTTCTCTGGATATATTCTTTCAGCGCTTCTGTGACGGCGGCCTTTTTTGTTTTACTACCTCCGATGGTTTGAGCCTCGATGATTAGTCGATCATCAATAGCAAGATTTGTGGCCATATTTCACCTCCACTTACTTGATTACACAATTACATGTGTGATGTCAAGGTATTCTTTTATAATCCCGACACTTGCAGAAAATACGGCGCTGGCGGGGGCGGTTGTCGAAGTCGATCAGGACAAGCTGCTGCCAGGTCCCGATGATCAAGCGCCCCCCGTTGACAGGAATGGCTACCGAGGGTCCCGTCTAATAAGATTCCATGACCTTTTCCGCCGTTTCTGCCGCGGAGAGCATAGCTTCCCGGTGGGCCTCCACGTCCCCGATATCCATGACGCCGCAGGCCCGGATCAGGTAGCTTTCCTCGAAACCGTACCACTTGAAGAAGGAATCATAGCGGGGAAAGACATCATCGAACTGCTGGTCGTCCGGCTGCCCCTGGGTGAGGATGAAGACCATTTTTTTACCCGGGGCCAGGCGGCTGGGATGAGGATTGGTGACATAGTCCGAGGCAAGGAAAGAATAGGTCCGGTCAATGAAGGCTTTGATCTGGCTGGAGACCTCGCCGTAGTAAATCGGACTGGCCATGACAAGGACGTCGGCCCCGCGGACGGCATCCAGGACGTTTTCCAGATCATCCTTGAGGATGCACTTTTCCAGTTTGGTTTTGCAGGCCATGCAGGCCTGGCATCCCCGGTAGGTCAATTTGTTGAGCTGAATCATCTGGACCTTCGCTCCCAGCTCCTTTGCCCGCTCACAGAGGCGCTTGGCCAGGGTGGAGCTGTTTCCCTTGGGTCGTGGACTTCCTAAAAGACAAACGATTTTCATTTGATCCTTTCCTCTTCTCCAGATGTTAAACTTATGCAGCTGTTTCTTGTTCTTCCGCCTCTCTTTATAGCAAACGTGTAGAAAAAAAGCCCTGTAAAATATAACGACCTCGCAAAAAAAGGTCACCCCGGCGAAGGCCGGGGGGCCAGTCCGTTTATAACCATTTGATATTTTTGGATACCGGCTTTCGCCGGTATGACGTTTCTATTGTAATTTCGACTTTTTGCGAGACCTTCAAGGATGTCATTGTAAAAACTTTCTCGCAATACATATCTAATTAATATTACTCGTGAAAAAAGATTGTCAGCCCCTTTTTTTCAAACGCCCCTTGCATTTCTCATAACAATTCATAAGATAGGGCATAGACATTTGGCGTGGAAGGTGGAATGGATTCAGATTCTCAGCATGAAGATCCCCGCTTCGGCGGGATGACCGATACGGACTCCGCAGTCTCTCTTGATGAGCCGGCCATGTATACGGTAATTATTCACAATGATCATTACACCTCCATGGAATTTGTTGTCGAGGTACTCATGATGGTGTTTCAGAAGGTAGCGGCAGAAGCGACGAAAATAATGCTGGATGTGCATCGGTGCGGCCAAGGCGTCTGCGGAATTTATACCTATGATATTGCGGTAACCAAGGTATCCCGGGTCCATTCCATGGCCAAACGCCGGGGGTTCCCGCTCAAGTGCAGTTACGAAAAGGTGTGAAATCTATAGCCTTGATTAAGGTTAACATGATAAGCAGAAGAAACAGGAGTAACCAATGAAAATCAGTGAAGAACTTGATTCCATATTCAGAGCGGCCTATACGGAGGCAAAGCTCAGGTCTCATGAATACCTGACCCCCGAGCATATCCTTTTTGCCGCCCTGTTCTTTGAATCTTCCGGCGATATTATCCGTGCTTGCGGTGGTGATGTGAAAAATCTGCAGACGCGGCTGGAGGATTTTTTTACCACTAAATTGCCGAAGATGAAAAAGGAAACAGACCCGGTGCAGAGCGCCAGTTTTCAGAATGTCATCGAGCGGGCGGTCTGGCATACCACCTCGGCCCAGAAGGGGGAACTCGATATCGGCGATATTCTTATTTCCATCTTCGATGAGCGGGAAT
>Ga0247841_10011501_pt1 | contig 11759 bp, 12 predicted proteins | sample LaCruzMarch2015__2_FD_192410 | JGI IMG/M metagenome (GOLD analysis project Ga0247841, IMG submission 192410) | Freshwater microbial communities from meromictic Lake La Cruz, Castile-La Mancha, Spain - LaCruzMarch2015_18m | ecosystem: Environmental > Aquatic > Freshwater > Lake | place: Spain...
TAAACCCCGTAAGGGTTTTAATGTGCTCTCCGTTCTTAATCTCTTAAACCCCGTAGGGGTTTCCTGTTAATAGAACAATTATTTCCTAAACCCAAACCCCGTAGGGGTTTTAATGTGCTCTCCGTTCTTAATCTCTTAAACCCCGTAGGGGTTTTAATGTGCTCTCCGTTCTTAATCTCTTAAACCCCGTAAGGGTTTTAATGTGCTCTCCGTTCTTAATCTCTTAAACCCCGTAAGGGTTTTAATGTGCTCTCCGTTCTTAATCTCTTAAACCCCGTAGGGGTTTCCTGTTAATAGAACAATTATTTCCTAAACCCAAACCCCGTAGGGGTTTCCTGTGCTTTACAATCTTTACCTCTTAATCAATATCATAAACAACTCACGTCCTGCACGCGGTTTTATTGAATTATAACATCTCTCAAAAACTTTTACATCAAAATGTTTCTCATAATAAGAAATATATTCATCTTTGTTCCCCCCGAACGGCGGACCTGCTTTCTCAAAATCGCAATCGAATAACAACCCTACAAGCTTACCGCCCGCTCTCAAAAGTGAAGCGGATTTATCGGCGTACTTTTGACGCAGTTCCGGTAATATTGCGCAGAAAAATGTCTGTTCCAGTATGATATCATATTTTCCTTCGTGCTTAAAATAATCTTCGTTAATAATACTGCCAACGGGAAAATGAGGAGCCCTTGAGCAGAAATTATTTACAGCGGCTTTTGACCATTCAAGAATAAAAACATTATTGAATCCTGTATCGTGCATGTATTCTGCTTCATAAGCGTTACCTGCTCCGGGAATCAGTACACGAAGATCTTTATCGGCAAGCTGATCAATGTATTCCTTAATCGGTCTCGATACTCCTCCGATATCCCAGCTGTAACTTCCTCCGATGTATTTATCGTCCCAGTATTCCTTCTTTGTTAGTGACATGTAATAGAGTAAGTTATGTTTTTTCAATTAAAAATAATACAGAAGATTTTATACGTTTTGAGGAATATGCGGAACAAAATAATCGGGATTTCAGTATTAACAACGAGGATGATATTTGATTTTTCATTAATTAATTTCTATCTTTGAAAAGAATTTAATAAAGTTGTTTTTTGTTTGGATTATATAATTAAATTGAATCAGATGATTTATATTAAAACTATGATATTTGGCTTTCTTCTGCCGATGATTTTACTGATACCGGGACCATCATATACTGACAGCAATACTGCTGAATCCCTCTGTAGTAAGAATAAGTTCTTTGTCAAGATGAAGCAACCGTTAGGAGTCTCAGAAGCGACAGCCGAAATATCGCTTACAACAGGAATATATTCTATAGATGAAAAAAATAAGCGGTTCGGTATAACAAAGATTAAACGTGTTTTCGAAGTAAATAACGGCGATCCCGCTTTGTATCAGAATCTTGAAATGGACAGGATTTATATTTTTTACGCAAATAAAGATATTGATGATATAATTTCCGCCGTTGATAATTATTCGATGGATGAAAATGTCGGATACTCTGAACCTAACTTTATCGGTCAGGCGGCCGGAAGAAAAGAAAATCCGGAAGATAATTTAGTCCCGAATGATACGTACTTTTCACGGCAGTGGTATTTAAAAAACACCGGAACAATTAAACCAAGTTCCGCAAATGCTCCGAAGATCGGCGCTGATATAAATATGGAGAAAGCGTGGGATTTAGAAACCGGTAATGAGGATTTAATTATTGCCATTCTCGATTCCGGTATTGAAGACCTGAGCCTCGATTTGAAAGGCAGACTATGGATTAATAAAAAGGAAATACCGGATAATGATATAGATGACGATAACAACGGGTATGTTGACGATTACAAAGGATGGGATTTTGCGTATGATGATAATAACCCAGGCGACGGTTTCGGACACGGTACGAATATTGCAACCGTAATCGGTGCTCAAACGAATAATTCTTTCGGTTTTGCTGGTATTAATTCGAAATCCAGATTAATGAATTGTAAGAATTTAAGCGATAATAATTCCGGTGAATATGAATGGTGGGCTAAATCGCTTAAGTATGCCGTTGATAACGGAGCGAAAATTATTAACATGAGTGAAGGCGGCGAAGATTATTCAAAGGTGCTTAAAACGGCTGTTGAGTATGCTGCATTACGCGGAGCATTTGTCGCGGCGGCAATGATGAATAAAGGCAACGGCAAGGATTATTATCCTGCGGCGTTCAAGGGCATATTTGCCGTTGGTGCTACTGACTCGGATGACAGGCGCTGTGTAAAGTTTTCATGGGGAGGCGGAAGCTGTTGGGGAAAACATATTGCAGTAGTTGCGCCGGGAAATAAAATATACGGAGTTGATTATGAAGATCCGTTCAAATTTGATACATACTGGAGCGGCACTTCACAGTCAACCGCAATCGTCAGCGCAATCGCTTCTTTGCTCTTATCGCAGGACAGGACAAGAACGCCTGAAGAAATAAAAAAAATAATAATAGCGACTGCTCATGATATGGCGGGCGATTCATACGAGGATAAAAAGGGATGGGATCAATTTTACGGATATGGAAGGGTTGATTGCTATGATGCGTTGAGATATGAACCGGGCATGATTAAAGACGCAAAGCATGATAAGGATGTTGATAATACGGTTATTGAAGATGAGGTTAACAGGGATAATTCATTCGATCAACCAGCAAAATCAGTTAAAGATGATACAAGAAAAGGCGCAAAACCGGAAGTTGATAAACCCGCGAAAAAACGTTGAAAAATAAAACGTCGTTTTTCCTATTAAACTGTAACCGTTTTGCAGTTAAGAACATACGAAGACAATATCCTTTACCGCCGTATGGGTTACCTGTAAATCGAACAGATTTTTTTAGCTCTTTACCGCCGTATGGGTTACCTGTAAATCGAACAGATTATTTTAGCTCTTTAACGCCGTATGGGTTACCTGTAAATCGAACAGATTATTTTAGCTCTTTAACGCCGTAGGCGTTACCTGTAAATCGAACAGATTATTTTAGCTCTTTACCGCCGTATGGGTTACCTGTAAATCGAACAGATTATTTTAGCTCTTTAACGCCGTATGGGTTACCTGTAAATCGAACAGATTATTTTAGCTCTTTAACGCCGTAGGCGTTACCTGTAAATAGAACAGATTATTTTAGCTCTTTAACGCCGTATGGGTTACCTGTAAATCGAACAGATTATTTTAGCTCTTTAACGCCGTAGGCGTTACCTGTAAATAGAAATTATTGCCCCTCCCCCATCCTCGCGGCGCATCCTAAACCGTAATTCGAATAAATAAATTTTGCATGATAATTGAAGTGCAAAAATATTATTTTAAAGTAAATATTCTGAATTAAAAAATGTCTAATACTTATACTCAACTCTATGTCCATGTTGTATTCTCGGTAAAAGGAAGACAGAGCCAAATCAAAACGGGAAATAAAGAGGAATTACACAAATATATTACAGGGATTGTCCAAAAGAGAAATTCCAAAATGATGGCAATAAACAGCATGCCCGACCATATTCATATATTTTTGGGATTGAAACCCAACATTTCAGTAGCGGAAATTGTCCGGGATATCAAACATTCATCATCAAATTTTATAAACGAAAAGAAATGGCTATTTGGAAGGTTTTTTTGGCAGGAGGGATATGGCGCATTCACGTATTCGCAAAGTCAAACCGAAAACGTTGTAAATTATATTTTGAATCAGGAAGTACATCACCGCAAGAAAACATTTAAAGAAGAATATTTAGAGCTGTTAAAATTGTTTAATATTGAATATGATGAAAAATATGTTATTGATGACTAAAAGCATCGTGGATGCGAGAGGAGATTTGTTGTCGCAATCATTTTATTAACAGGAAACCCCGACGGGGTTTGGGAAACAATTATTCTATTAACAGGAAACCCCGACGGGGTTTGGGAATATAAAGAACAGTGAAATGAAGAACAGTGAAATGAAGAACAGTGAAATGAAGAACAGTGAAATATTATTCAAACAAAACCCCGATGAAAGAACTTTATCATGCGAAAATTTACATACAACGTAAAAAAACTATAGTATTTTGAAAACGGATTCACTTTCCGAAATATTAATCGCTTACAATTTACGGGCTGTACTGTATTTTGATTCGATAGACTCAACTAACAAATACGCGAAAGAAAATAATCTGCCGTCCGGCTCCCTTATTATCGCGGCTGAACAAACGAAGGGCAGGGGACGCTTTGACCGTGAATGGGAATCCGAGAAAGGCAGTAATATACTTCTTACAATAGTAAAATCAATACGGACTGAATATCCCGCTCTGATAAATTTTTATGCATCCTATATAGTATATAAAACTCTCACTGATTTATACACTGCAGGCGATAACAGCTTTGCGTTGAAATGGCCTAACGATATTCTGCTCGACGGCAGAAAAATCTGCGGAATACTGACAGAACTTAAAAACATTAAAACTGACAGGAAAAAATTTTATATAGGAATAGGAATTAATGTAAATCAGTTAAAATTTTCAGAATCTATCCGTAATAAATCAACCTCTCTCGTAAAACATTTTAATAGGAAATCGGACATATCAGACCTGATTGCCCGCATAATAAAAAACTTCTGCGAAAATATTAAACTTGCGTTTGATTATTCTTCTCTGACGGAAATCTGGAGAAAAGCCGCGAAACTCGAAGGGAAACGTGTTGAATTCCGCCTGAATGACACGACGGAAGCGCATTCCGGCGTTATTACGGGAATTAAAGACGACGGGGCAATCGAAATTGAATCAGATACATTGGTCGGAGTCAGAAAAAAATCTGTTTATTATTCCGGCGAAATAAGTTTTATTTGAAAATATTTTTTCATAATTTTAGATAATTTTTATATCATAAAAAAATATTTTAATGCTAACACAATTCGGGCAAGTTCTGATTTTTATGATTATCGCCGCCGGTTTCGTTGCAGTGGCTTTTATCGCGGCACGCTTAATCGGACCGAAACTGCCGTCAAAAGGAAAGAATTCTACTTACGAGTGCGGTGAGGATACGGAAGGCGATACATGGCTGAAATTTAATGTGCGGTACTACGTTATTGCTCTTATTTTTATTATTTTCGACGTCGAAATAGTTTTCCTTTTTCCCTGGGCTGTTGTATTCAAAGAAATGGGATTAATTGCTTTTATTGAAATGGCAATTTTTCTGATTATACTTATACTCGGCTTTGTTTATGCTTATGCAAAAGGAGATCTTCACTGGGATAAACCCCGGCCGGTTATACCTGCTCTTGACAGACAAATCTTTAAATCCGAAATATAATTTATGGGATTACTAAATAAACTCGACGCTCGGATTGAACAATTCGAAAGCGGTAACATCATCATTACGAGCGCCGATAAGCTTATGAACTGGAGCAGACTGTCTTCTATGTGGCAGGTCTTCTTCGGACTTGCATGCTGTGCGATTGAAATGATGGCGGCATCGGCTTCGCATTATGACCTCGACAGGTTCGGCATTATTCCGCGTCCTTCTCCGCGGCACTGCGATATTATTTTAATTTCAGGTACCGTTACTCTGAAAATGGCATCAAGGATTAAAAGACTCTGGGATCAGATGCCCGAACCGAAATACTGCCTTTCTATGGGAAGCTGCGCGAATTCCGGCGGTCCTTACTGGGAACACGGATATCACGTTTTAAAAGGCGTTGACAGAGTTATTCCCGTGGATGTTTATATCCCCGGCTGTCCGCCGAGACCCGAAGCACTTATCGAAGGATTATTAAAACTTCAGGAAAAAATAAGAAATCAGTCATTAGCTAAAATAACAGCATAATATAAATGGAAACTGCTGAAATATACGAAAAACTTAAGAAAACGTTTACGGAAGGAATAGGTGAGTTAAAAACAAATTTGCCCGTTTATCCTTTCTTTTTTGTTGATGCCGATAAAGTTAATGCGATTTGCTGCTTTCTCAGGGACGAGGAATCGCTTCAGTTTGATAATTTATCATGCCTGAGCGGTGTTGATTACGATATAGATAACCTTGCCGTAGTGTATCACCTGTATTCATACACTTTGAACCATCAACTGGTTATAAAAACCACCGTTCCGAAAACAAACCCTGTTGTCAGGACTGTATCGGATGTCTGGGTTGCGGCTGAATGGCATGAGCGCGAAGCGTTTGATTTAATCGGTGTAAATTTCGAAGGACATCCTGATTTGAGAAGGATACTTCTTCCCGAAGACTGGGAAGGACATCCGTTAAGAAAAGATTATAAAGTGCCCGATTTCTATAACGGAATGAAGGTTCCTTACTGATAAAATTTTACAAGAGTAAAAATGGCAGAAATAAGAACTGAAGAAATGCTCATTAACATGGGTCCTCAGCATCCCTCGACTCACGGGGTTCTGCGCCTTAAACTGGCGCTGAGCGGGGAAATTGTTGACGATGTTAAGCCTTATATAGGATACCTGCACCGCTGTTTTGAAAAACATTGCGAGGCAATGACATATAGTCAAATAATTCCATACACCGACAGAATGGATTATCTGAATTCGATAAACAATGAGCATGCGTATGCTTTGGCGGTCGAAAAGCTTTGCGGAATCGAACTTCCCGAAAGAGTTGAGTATATACGTGTGATTATGGCGGAATTGCAGAGGATTGCCTCGCATCTTGTTGCAATAGGAACTTACGGTAATGATGCGGGGGCTTTTACACCTTTTCTTTATTGCTTTATAGACCGCGAAAAAGTCCTTGAACTTTTCGAAATGGTATGCGGTGCGCGCCTGCTTTATAATTATATCTGGATCGGGGGATTATCTCACGATATTACTCCGGATTTTATAAGAAAAACTAAAGAATTTATAACATATATGAGACCGCGCATCACTCAGATTAACGGTCTTTTGACCTATAATAAGATTTTTATAGAAAGAACAATAAATATCGGAATGCTTCCTGTTGACGTGGCGATAAACTCGGGCGCCAGCGGACCGACACTGCGGGGTTCGGGTTATAAATACGATTTGAGAAAACACGATACATATTCAATTTATAATAAAGTTGATTTTGACGTGTGCGTTGGAACGGGTGAATACGGAACTATCGGCGATTGCTGGAACAGGTATATTGTACGTGTTGATGAAATGGAGCAGTCGCTGAGAATTATTGAGCAGTTAATTGATAATATTCCGGAAGGCGACGTCCAGTCGGCAGTTCCTAAAAGAGTTAAACCTCCCGTCGGGGAAGTTTATGTCCGTACGGAATCACCGAAAGGCGAACTTGCATATTATATAATCAGTGACGGAGGCATTAAACCGTTCAGGGTGAAGGCGCGGTCACCTTCGTTCTGTAATGTGAGCCTGCTTGAGAAGATTTCTAAGGGACACATGATTGCGGATGTGGTTATGATTCTCGGAAGTTTCGATATAGTTCTCGGATGTATAGACAGGTAATAGTAATATTTAATATTTAGCTGAAAAATTAAGAAAAATAATTCATAAAAATTGGAAGAATTTTTAAAAAGTATCATCGGCGATAATATAATTACATACATTATTATGCCGATACCCGCGCTTATATTCGTAAGTTTGTTTGCGCTTTATGCCGTTCTTGCCGAAAGGAAGGTTTCGGCATGGATTTCAAACCGCATCGGACCGAACCGTGCTGGCGGAAAGATGGGATTACTGCAAACGATTCTCGACGGTATAAAACTTGTGCAAAAAGAATTTGTTTCACCCGTGCGCTCTGACAGATTCCTGTTCAAAGCGGCGCCTTTTATTATTTTTACTGCGGCGTTTATGGGTTATGCAGTAATTCCGTTCAGCTCCCTGTATATCGGAGTTGACCTTAATCTCGGATTATTTTATTTCTTCTCGATTACTTCACTCGGAGTAATCGGTATGCTGATGGCAGGCTGGGCTTCTAATAACAAGTATTCGCTCTTCGGCGGAATCCGTTCCGTGGCACAGATTATCAGTTACGAAATCCCGACTGCTCTCGCCGCTCTTGTGGTCGTAATGCTGGCAGGAACGCTTAGTATGCAGGCATTCTGCGTTGCTCAGGACGGCGGTATATTCAACTGGTTTATTTTCGGCGGACCGGGCGGTTTGAGCAAAATTATTCTGATACCGTTTATGATTACTGCCTGTGTTATACTTTTTCTCTCGACGCTCGCAGAGACAAACAGAACTCCCTTTGATATACCCGAAGCCGACAGTGAACTTGTGGCAGGCGTCCATCTCGAGTATTCGGGGATGCAGTTCGCAATGTTCTTCTTTGCCGAATACGCGCAAATGTTCGCCGTAGCCGGAGTCATCGCAACTTTGTTCCTCGGCGGATGGCAGTCGCCGTTCGGTGACCTCGTTCCGTTTCTGAATTCGCCGGTGATGCAGATTATCTGGTTTCTCGCGAAGGGATTCTTCCTCGTCTTTGTGCAGATATGGATGCGCTGGACACTGCCGAGAGTCAGGGTTGACCAGCTTATGACGATCTGCTGGAAATTCTTAATACCGATTTCTTTTGTAAATATTTTTGTTGTCGCTTTGTATATAATATTTTTTAAATAGGAATAATAATTTTAAATGAAAGCATATTTCAGCCATATATATCAGGCAGTTTCTTCGATCTTGATCGGGATGGGAATTACTGGGAGGCACATGTTCCAGAAACCTGTAACTATTCAGTATCCTGAACAAAGGCTTCAGCTTCCCGAACGCGAAAGAAACAGGCTTTTTGTTGATATGGAAGACTGTATAGGGTGTGACCAGTGCGCAAAAGCGTGTCCCGTAAATTGTATAGAACTCAAAACTATTAAAGCCGTTCCGGGGGATATCGTCGGAAAAACAGGACTTACATCGCAGGGCAAGAAAAAAGCATTATTCGTACCGACGTTCACGATTGATTTTGCTAAATGCTGTTACTGCCAGCTCTGCGTGTTTCCCTGCCCGACGGAGTGTATTTTTATGACCGATGTTTTTGAGTTTTCGGATTTTAAACGCGCGGGTTTGAAATATGAATTTTCGGATATGACTGCTGAACAGACTGCCGAAAAGAAAATGAAAGCCGAAGAGTATGCGCTGGAACAAGCGAAGAAGAAAGAGGAAGCCGCGAAAGCTGCAGCTTCTTCCAAAAGTTCTTCAGCGGCGGAAAAAAAAGCCGCCGAAGCAAAGAAATCAGAGGCGCCTCCTCCGGAAGATCTTACGCAAACTGAGGATAACAAAAACAAAGAAGTTTAAAAAAGTTCTTAAGAAAGACAAAGATTATGATATATTACACAATATTATTTTATGTTTTCGCCGTGCTTGCTGTCGCGACGGCTTTCTATGTCGTTTTCGCGAAAAATGTTATACACTCGGCATTCGCCCTTTTCGGTACGCTCTTTGCCGTTGCGGGATTATTTGTTCTGTTAAACGCAGATTTCATCGCGATTACACAGATTATGGTATATGTCGGTGGCATTCTTGTCCTGATGATTTTTGGAGTTATGCTGACTACAAAGATTGCCGATATTGATATACACACGAAGAATCTGAACAGAATTCCGGCGATACTTTTTTCCACGGGTATCACGGTAATACTGATTTTTATTTTGTTCACGACAAAATGGAACATTAAACCGCAGGTACAGAATCAGGAAACGGTATCACAAATAGGGAAGCTTATGCTGACGACTTATTTATTGCCGTTTGAAATTGCTTCTATAGTCCTGCTTGTGGCGCTCGTGGGCTCGGCAATGTATGCAAGAAAAACAAAATAAGGAATATTAATTATGGAAATAGGTTTACATCATTTTTTAACTGTCGGCGCGATACTCTTCGGGCTCGGGCTTTTTGCCATGATTACACGGCGCAATGCAATACTCGTACTGATGGGAATTGAGCTTATCCTTAATTCCGCGAACATTAACCTTGTAGCGTTTTCGAAGTTCGGCGGACTGGGAGTTGACGGGCAGATGATAACAATCTTTGTAATTATTCTTGCCGTCGCCGAAGCTGCCGTCGCACTCGGAATAGTGCTTAATTTATACAACAACTTCGAAACGGTTGACGTTGACGAAGCAAATTTAATGAAAGATTAAAATATTATTATAGATGGAATTTGCATTACATAAACTGCCGGTTATCATACTTCTTATTCCGGTGTTTTCATTCCTCATACTCTCATTTACGGGAAAAAAACTGCCAAGAGGAGGAGACTGGCTTGCAACTTCACTTTTATTCATAAACCTGATTCTGTCATTCGTTCTGCTTGCGGCTTTCGCTTCAGCGGGTAAATATACGTTTACAGTTGACTGGTTTAACCTCGGAAGTACAGCGGCTGGTAATACACAGTTTACTGCAGGATTTGTTATTGACGAGCTCTCCGCTCTGATGCTGGTAGTCGTTAATATGATCAGCGCGCTCGTTCATCTGTTCTCTGTGAAGTATATGGAGGGTGATACAAAATACAGCAGGTATTTCGCCTGGCTCGGACTTTTCACGTTCTCGATGATAGGTCTGGTGCTGACGAATAATATACTGCTGATGTATGTATTCTGGGAGTTAGTAGGCGTTAGTTCTTATCTTCTTATAGGATTCTGGTACGAAAAACCCGCTCCGCAGGAAGCTGCAAAAAAAGCATTTATTGTTAACCGCGTCGGTGATGTCGGGTTCTTTCTCGGTATTCTCATTATTTTCCTTACAATCGGATCTTTTACGTTCACTGATATTTTCGCCGGCGTGGAAGCAGGAAAACTATCCGGTGGGCTGTTAACTGCGGCGGGAATTCTCCTGTTCTGCGGTGCAGTCGGTAAATCGGCTCAGTTTCCTCTGCATGTGTGGCTGCCAGACGCTATGGAAGGTCCTACACCCGTATCGGCATTGATTCACGCGGCAACTATGGTTGCGGCCGGTGTTTATCTGACAGCGAGAATATTTATTATGCTCTCACCCGACGCCCTTACCGTCGTTGCTTATATAGGAGCAATAACGGCGTTCATATCAGCTACAATTGCCCTGACGCAGAATGACATAAAGAAAGTTCTGGCATATTCTACAATCAGTCAGCTTGGATATATGATTATGGCGATAGGAATAGGAGCGTATTCATTCGGATTTTTCCATCTTGTAACACACGCTTTTTTCAAAGCTTGTCTCTTTTTAACTGCGGGATCTGTAATTTACGGAATGCACCATATTCAGGATATACGCGATATGGGCGGACTGCGGAGAAAAATGCCCGTGACGTATTATACGTTCCTGATGGCAACACTTGCAATTTCAGGCGTTCCGCTGACTTCAGGTTTTTTAAGCAAGGATGCTATTCTCTCTGCTACGCTTGCCTTTGCGAATGTTAACGGAGGTGTAAATTATATAATACCGGTGATAGCTTTCCTGGTCGCGGGAATGACGGCATTCTATATGTTCCGCTTGTTGATTATGACTTTCCTCGGCGAGCCAAAGCATAAGGAAAAATTTGACCACTGCCACGAATCTCCATGGGCAATGACTTTTCCTCTGATATTATTAGCCGTGCTGTCTTTCTTTGCATTCTATTCATTGAATCCTCTCTCGGCAAACAGCGGATGGTTTCTGAATATGGTGCAAACACCGGAATCACTTCTTGCGGGAACAAAAGGAGCGATATATCATATTCTTGGCGCTGAAGAATTCAAGGAAATTGTTCATCATGAACATAATCCCGCGATGATTATGTCGGTAGTAATTTCAGGAATCGGTATATTATTTGCGTTCCTGTTTTATTTCTGGAAGAAACTTGATGCGGATAAA
>Ga0247841_10011502_pt1 | contig 11759 bp, 12 predicted proteins | sample LaCruzMarch2015__2_FD_192410 | JGI IMG/M metagenome (GOLD analysis project Ga0247841, IMG submission 192410) | Freshwater microbial communities from meromictic Lake La Cruz, Castile-La Mancha, Spain - LaCruzMarch2015_18m | ecosystem: Environmental > Aquatic > Freshwater > Lake | place: Spain...
AAACAAAATTTCTGCTATCTTATCCTCATGCGGGCGTAGCTCAACGGTAGAGCACTCCCCTGTCACGGGAGAGGCCGTGGGGTCAGCACCCATCGCCCGCGCATTTAAAAACACATCCGAAAGGATGTTTTTTAATGCGCGGGCGAAGCAAGCAAATGATTTTGCTTGCGTTGGGTTGCTGACGGGCGGAACCAAATTTTTTCAGCAGAAAAAATAGGTGAGCCGGGGTCGCGAAATTTCCGAGCGACGGCGAGGAAATATTTGTGACCAGCACCACCCTCTATGTTTAGATATTTTTATATTTTAAAAATGATTGAAAAAATTTGATAAATAGGGTATCTTTATGTAACGCCGTTGTAGCTCAGTTGGTAGAGCACGTCATTGGTAATGACGAGGTCATCAGTTCAATCCTGATCAACGGCTCAAGATAGCCTTGCCAAATTAGTTCAGTGGCAGAACACTGCTTTCGTAAAGCAGAGACGTGAGTCCGATTCTCACCTTTGGCTCTAATTAGAAGCCGGTTATTTTATTTGATAGAATATATTAATCCATACAGTTGAATTTGTTTTTTATTAAGTAAAAATTTGCTATACTCATTTTATAGATGGCTGAAAATCAAGATAAAAATAAAAAGCTAGAAGAATTAGAAGCCCTGATGAGTGGTGCGGATTTTTGGGTAGATAAAAATAAAGCTCAATCTGTGATAAAAGAAATCGCTGATTTGAAAGCGGAGATTCTTGGAGTCGGGAAATATGATAGCGGTGATGCTGTCCTAACTATTGTGGCCGGAGCGGGTGGTGTGGACGCAGAAGATTTTGCCCGAATACTTTTAAATATGTATTTGAAATTCTTTGATAATAAAAATTGGGGTTATCAGACTATCCATAAAAATGAAAATGACCACGGTGGTTACCGAAACGTTACTGTGGAAATAAATGGTAAGGGGGTTTATGGGCTTATGAAGAATGAAAGTGGAGTGCACCGTCTCGTCCGCACTTCGCCTTTTAATGCCAAAGGTTTACGGCACACTTCTTTTGCTTTGGTAGAATTTATTCCCAAGTTTGAAAAAATAAATCTAGCTGATGTTGTTATTCCTGAAGATGATCTTAAGGTGGAATATTCTCGAGCTGGAGGCCCGGGTGGACAAAATGTAAACAAAAGAGAGACGGCTGTACGGGTGGTTCATTTACCAACTAATATTTCCGCTCATTCAGACAATCAAAGATCTCAAGCTCAAAATAAAGAAAAGGCTTTGCAGATACTGCAAGGTAAATTATATATTTGGCGTGAAGCTGAAAGGAAGAAAAGGGAACAGGGCCTGTATGTTAGTAAAACTATGGATATAGAATGGGGAAATCAGCTTCGTTCTTATGTCTTACATCCTTACAAAATGGTAAAAGATCATCGAAGTGGGGTAGAGACCGCTAAAGTAGATGAAGTCCTTGATGGCGACATTGAAAAATTTTTGTTATAATAAACAAATGATTTATTTTGATAAAGTATCTAAAGTTTACTCCGATGATTTTGTGGCTCTTTCTGATATTAGTCTGACTATTGAGCCCAAGGAGTTTGTTTCTATCATCGGTCATTCTGGGGCTGGTAAAACCACTTTAATCAAGCTTATTTTGGCCGAGGAAAAACCAACAAAAGGTAAAGTCTTTTATGAATCAGCTAATGTCCATAAATTAAAAGGTAAAGAGATCACTGCTCTCCGAAGAAAGATCGGTACTGTTTTTCAAGATTTTCGTCTTTTACCAAATAAAACTGTTTATGAAAACATTGCTTTTGCTATGGAGGCGGCAGGACGAACTGATGAAGAGATAGAAGCTGATGTCCCACATGTTTTAGAGCTCGTGGATATTGGTAAGAAGATTTATAGTTTTCCTAGTGAGCTTTCAGGTGGAGAAAAACAACGAGTGGCTATTGCGAGAGCAATTGTAAATCAGCCAGATGTAATAATTGCCGATGAACCGACGGGAAACCTTGACCCCGCTAATACTTTTGAAATAATTCAAATTTTAAAAAAAATAAATGATCTGGGTACCACAGTGATTATCACCACTCATAATCGTGGGGTAGTAGAGTCTTTGGGGAATAGAGTTATCAGTATGCAAAATGGTAAGATTATTAGAGATGACAAGAATGGTGGTTATGTCCTATAATATAAATATATTATGTTTTTAACAAAAATAAAAAGAACTTTTAGGGCAGGACTAACAAATTTTTGGCGTAATGGCTTTGTTTCTTTATCATCACTTGTGGTGATGTTTATCACTTTGTTTATGATTTCCTCTCTTATCTTTATGGGGGCAATTTTAAAATTTTCTCTCCAAGAAATAAAAAATAAAGTAGATATCAATGTTTATTTTGTTGCTGACACCCAAGAGTCTGATATTTTAAGTTTAAAAAAATCAGTAGAGGGTATTTCTGAAGTGGCTTCTGTTACTTATACATCTAGTGATCAAGCCTTGATTAATTTTAAAGAACGACATAAAGATGATGCGCTGACTCTACAAGCTCTAGATGAATTAGGAACTAATCCTCTAACCGCTTCTCTTAGTATAAAAGCTAAAGAACCATCACAGTATGAGAGCATTGCTAAATTCCTTGGTGGTGAAGAACCTTCCTCTCCTTCTAATAATCCAATTGTTGAAAAGGTAAATTATTATCAGAATAAAGTGGTAATTGATAAACTTACCAAGATAACTGATGCTGTAAATACCCTAGGTTTTTGGTTGGCAATTATTTTCCTAATTATTTCAATTATTATTACTTTCAACACTGTCAGGTTAGCTATCTTTATTTCCAAAGATGAAATAGCCGTTATGCGTTTGGTGGGGGCATCTGGTCAGTATATTAAAGGGCCATTTGTTGTCTCCGGTATTCTTTATGGTATTGTTTCGGCTACTTTAGTAATTGCAGTATTCTTTGGCTTGACCTATTGGCTGGGTAACGTCTCTAAAGACTTTTTTGTTGGTTTAGATTTATTTGATTTTTATTTAAAAAACTTTGGCCAAATCTTCCTTATTATTTTTGGTTCTGGTATTGCCCTTGGAGCTATATCGAGCTATCTAGCTGTTCACAAATATCTCAAGATTTAAGTTGCTTAAAATTTGGCTGCGGGACCTGGATTCGAACCAAGATAACATCCTCCAGAGGGATGTGTCCTACCATTAGACGATCCCGCAAATTAGCTAAAATCATTAGCCTTAAGAAGAATACTTTAAAATTGGCTTAATTTCAAGTATTATTTTTATATTTAAATTCTATTTCTCCATCAATACTAAATATTCCTTATTACCAGAACCACCAAGGATGGGGGAGTCGGTTTCTTTTAAGACATTGAGATTTATTTTTGCGGCATAATTTTTGATTTTCTCTAAAACTTTTTCTCGAAGCTCATCATTTTTGACAATACCACTTTTGTTTTTGTCTGTTTTTGAGGTTTCAAACTGTGGTTTGATGAGAGCGATTATTTTGCCTTTTGTTTTTAGTAAGTTTTTGACTGATTCCAAAATCATCTCCAGAGAAATAAAAGAAACATCAATCACGACCATGTCTATTTTGTCTGGTAGGGTTTTTATATCTCGGATATCTGTTTTTTCCATCGAAATAACCCGCGGATCATTTTTTAGGCTTAGATCAAGCTGATCAGTCCCTACATCCAGGGCGTAAACTTTTTTGGCGCCTTTTTGTAGTAAGCAGTCAGTAAAGCCACCAGTAGATGAACCGACATCTAATACAATTAGTCCCTCTGGGTTGATTTGGAATTCTTCTAGTGCCTTTTCTAATTTTAGTCCACCCCTGCCGACATATTTTGGTTGTTCTAGGATTTCAATAACAGTATCTTCCAGTACTTCTTTAGCAGTTTTAGTAATTATCTCACCATTGACCTTGACCAAGCCTTTTTTAATAAGGTCGCTTGCCACACTACGGCTTTTGACGAGTTTTTTCTCAGTAATTAGTATATCTAGTCTCATAGAGACATATTAGTATATTTTTTAAAAATTTGATACACTAGAAAAATGAAATTAAGGCATTATTTATCACTAGCTGGTCTGGTATTTTTCCTACTAGTTTTTGGACTGATTTATACAGGTATAATTGATATCAATTATTTAGATTTAAAGTCTAAAATAGACTTTCTTCCTTTCTTAATAGTAGCAGCGGCTTTTCTTGATAGTATTAATCCCTGCGCTTTTTCTGTCCTCTTTATTACTTTAGCTTTTTTGTTCAGCCTTGGGCATAGTCGTTCACAGATTATTAAAACTGGTTTGGTTTATGTTCTTGGTATATTTTTGACTTATGTTTTGATTGGTCTCGGTATTTTAAAGGTTTTAACTATTTTTAATATACCAAACAGTATGGCTAAAATTGGAGCTATAATTATCATCCTCTTTGGCGCGATAAATATGATAAATGAATTTTTCCCTAAATTTCCAATTAAACTTAAATTACCAGACGCTTCACACAGTAAAGTAGGAGAGCTTATCACTAAAGCCACTATTCCAGCCGCTTTTATCCTTGGTTTGTTAGTTGGAATGTTCGAATTTCCTTGTACTGGCGGGCCGTATCTGCTTGTTCTTGGTTTACTTCATGACGACGCTTCTTTTGTAACCGGTTTTTGGTATCTGGTCTTATATAATTTTATTTTTGTTCTACCACTACTCATTGCTATTTTTATCTCTACTGACAAACCTATTTTAGAAAAGCTAGACAAAATAAGGAGGATGGAGACCAAGAAATCCAGAGTCTGGGTGTCGCTAGTCGTTATAGCTTTAGGATTATTAGTTTTTTTGATATAATATCAACATGAACGAAGATAATAAAAAATACGAGGAGATTATTAAGAAGATGGAGGCCTTAAAAGCGAGCGGTGGTTTAGATTTATCGACGGAAGAAGATCTAGCTATAGCTATTATGAATCTTATCTCTCTGGAAGAGCATTTTTATTTTACTGGTGCAAAGACTGAAAAATCAGAATATTTTGATATGATGATAGAGGTTAGAAGTATGAGGACCAAGCTTTTGGCGCGGATGATTGATAAAAAAGAAGGGGAGGTATGGTGTATCTCCAAGCATTTACTTGCTACCTCTATGCGCTTGATGGAAGTGGGTACTAAATTACAAAAAGAAGGAAAGAAAGATGAAGCTAAAGAGTTTTTTGCTGATTCTTATAAGATGTTTACTTTATTCTTTGCCCTGAGATTAAAAATTATCAGTATTCCAGAAGCCCAAAAGTTAGCTGATGAACAAAAGCCGATGACTCTAAATGATGTTATGACAAAATTAGTGGATTGTTGTAATGAATAAAAATAGTATGGAAAAACAAAAAAAATATATTATTGGGACAGTAGTGGTGGTTGTGGTTATTTTAATCTTTGGTTTTTTTATGACTAGAAGTGCTTCAGCTCCTGTTTCGTCTACTAAATATGATGATTTTGCTAAGTGTACCGCTAGTAAGGATCTGACTATGTATGGTGCCGTCTGGTGTTCTCATTGTCAGGATCAGAAAAAGCTCTTTGGTGATTCTTTTAAATACGCCAAATATGTAGAATGCCCTGATAATATCAAGCTCTGTACAGATTTAGGAATAAATGGCTATCCCACTTGGATAGACGCGTCTGGTAAAAAATACGAAGGGCCACAAAGTTTTGAAAATATAGCCAAGATTACTGGTTGTGAACTACCACAATAGTATTTTATCTATCAAGCTTGTTGTGGACAACTTTCCTATTGTGTCTTTATGGTAGCTTTGATATAATATACGAATAGCTTAAAAAGCTTTTATTAGTTTATTAGTTTATTAGTTTATTTTTAATTTATTAGCTATTTCCTAAAAGGGTCATAGCAAAAACAAAAAATGAAAAAAAATATTAGTCTTAAAAAAGGTTTTACCCTTTTGGAAATCTTGCTTGTCGTCGGTATTATCGCTATCTTAGCTGGTATTGTTATCTTGGCTATCAACCCATCTAAGCAGTTGGGTGATACTAGAAATGCTCAGAGACGTTCTGATGTCCTTTCTATTATTAATGCTGTATATCAATATGAAATTGATCACAATGGTACTGCTCCAGCAACCATACAAGAGGGAACTTTAGATGGTTGTGATCTTGCAGCAAACCTAATTGCTACTTCATCTGATACAAGTATTGGTTCAATTGATCTTTATTCAACCCTTGTTACAGCCTCAGCAACTTATTTGAATGCTATACCACGTGATCCTCTTTGGGCATCAGGAGCTTCAAGTACTGGTTACGGTGTTGTAAAGGCAAGTTCATCTACTGGTGGTAGAATCACCGTCTGTGCTCCACTTTCTCTAGGAGAGGGAAATATTGCAAGTGATGGTACTATGATTTCTGTCACTAGATAGCTAGATCTTTGTCCGCTTGTCTCTGACGAGCGGATTGTAGATTTATTTATTTTTTGTAGAACAATTTTCTATTGTGTCTTTATAGTAGCTTTGATATAATGAGAACAGCTTAAGAAAAATTATTGATTTTAATATGTCAACTGTTCTAAATAATGTCTATATCTGTTGAAAAAATAAAAAATGCTTTAGTTTCTGGTGGTTATGTCGATGAAGTACACTTCGATACTATTTCTGCTAATGCTTTAAAGAGGGGCGAGTCTGTCGAAATTGCTTTGGTAAAAGCTAATCTTATTAAAGATGAAGTATTAGGTGAAGCTATCGCTAAATATTTTTCTGTGCCTTTTATAAATCTAAAAGAGGAAAATATTCAGAATGATTTATTGGAAATTTTGCCAGAGGTAGTGGCTCGGGCTCAGGGTGCTGTTATTTTTGATAAAATTCCTAGTGGTTATAGTCTAGCTACTTCTGACCCATCAAATTTTGATTTTATTAATCATGTAGATCAGGTTACAGAGGGGAGGGTCACGGTCTTTTATGCAACTCCGCTCGGTATGATTGAAGCCTTTAAGGCTTATAAAAACAATATTTTTAAAAATGTTGTTGATTTAATAGAAAATTATAAAGTTCACAATGATGAAAATAGCGTTGTTCTTCTGGTAAATCAGTTTCTAGAATATGCCTATGATAACAATGCCTCAGACGTCCATATTGAGCCTCTTTCAAATGAGGTTGTCTCTATTCGTTTTCGAGTGGACGGTATTTTAAATGAAGTAGTTCGATATCCAATGGAGATGCATGATAAGGTAGTTTTTAGAATTAAAATTATTTCTCATCTCCGTACTGATGAACGCGATGCTACCCAAGATGGTCGTTTTGAATACAAAACCCCTGGGATGGAGTTTGATGTCCGTGTCTCTATTTTACCTGTTACTAATGGAGAAAATGTCGTCTTTCGTATTTTGTCAGAGAGAACCAAGAAGATTCAGCTTGAAGATCTTGGTCTAAATAGTTTTGATCTTCAGAAAATAAAAAAGGCTGTCAGTCAGCCTTATGGTATGATTCTTGTTGTTGGTCCTACTGGTGCTGGTAAAACCACTACTCTGTATTCTTTGATTCAGATTTTAGCCGCTTTACCTATAAGTATTGTGACTATTGAAGACCCAGTAGAATATAGTATTGATAGGGTTCAACAAATTCAGGTAAATATTAAGAAAAATATTACTTTTGCAAATGGTTTGCGTTCGATTGTTCGTCAGGACCCTGACGTGATTATGGTGGGAGAAATTCGTGACAATGAGACCGCTAGTATCGCCGTGAATGCTTCTATGACTGGTCACCTTTTGTTTTCTACTCTTCATGCTAACAATGCCGCTACTATTTTTCCTAGATTGCTAGAGATGGGTATTGAGTCATTTTTAGTTGCTTCTTCTATTAATGTTGTTTTAGCTCAGCGTTTGGTTCGAAAGGTGTGTCCTTATTGTAAAATGAATTACCCTAAGAGTGCTGCAGATATTCCTAAAATAGTGTCCTTACAGAACGAACAAAAATTTAAAAATATGTTGGATAAGTTTTTTCCTGGTAAAGGTCTTGATGATATAAAATTGTATCGTGGGACTGGTTGTAAAGCTTGTAAGCATACTGGTTATTTAGGACGAGTTGCTACTTATGAAGTAATGGAAGTGAGTGACGATGTCCGGGCTCTGATTAGTGCCAAAGTCTCATCATCAATTATTGAAAGTAAGGCCGAAGAAAATGGTATGATTCCGATGTATTATAATGGTTTGATACATCTATTCAATGGTGTCACCACTTATGATGAGCTTGAGAATCTTTCTAATATTGATTAAATATGAATTTTAAAAACCTTTTTAATAAAATTTCTCTTGAGGAACAGGTAAACTTTGCTAAAAATTTAGCAGTATTACTTCGTGGTGGTTTAATTATTAATGAAGCGGTCGGTTCTTTAGCTGATCAAGCTAAGCCTGGACTAACAAAAAAGATTTTATATAGGATAAAAAGTCGTCTGGAAAATGGTGTATCTTTAAATTCTGCTATAAAGGATGAAGAAGGTTCTTTCGGTAAGGTATTTATTAGTTTAGTACGAGCCGGAGAGTTATCTGGTTCTTTGTCTGAGAACTTGGAATTCTTATCTGTCTGGTTAGAGAGAGATAGTAACCTGAGAAAGCAAATAAATGGTGTTTTACTTTATCCAAAGCTCGTGCTCTCAGCTGTAGTCTTGCTTGGTGGTGGCTTAGCTATTTTTATTTTACCCCAATTGGTCCCGATGTTTACGAGCTTACATGTCGAGCTTCCTCTTGTTACGGTGATTGTTTTAAATATCTCGATGTTCCTTCAACAGTATTGGGTAGGGGTTATTATCGGCGCTTTCTTTGCTTGGTTAGGTATTTTCTTGTTATTTAAAATTACTATAATGAGGTATTTTTATCACAAGAGTCTGGTTTTCTTTCCTTATATAAAGGAATTCGTTATTGGTTATAACCTCGCTCTTTTTTCTCAGCTTATGGGGACATTATTAAAGTCTGGTATCTCTATTGATGAGGCTCTTCAGGTGGCCTATAACGGTACTACAAATTTATATTATAGAAAAGTTCTAGAGGAAATTATAGACAGGATAAATAAGGGTATTTCTTTGGTTAGTACTATGAATGAATATCCCAGACTTTATCCAGCAAACTCTACGTCTATTCTTTCTGTTGGAGAAAACAGCGGAACATTGGAAGAATCTTTCTTTAAAATTTCTGATTTTTGGACCAAAGAGATTCTTGAACGAACAAAGATGTTACCTACGATTATTGAACCACTTCTTTTGGTGGTTATTGCGGCTGCGGTGGGTTTGATTGCTATGTCAATTATTATGCCAATCTATAAATTGACCGGAAATTTGGGTGTTTAAAACACAACAATCCATAATCCCTCCTTGACTAAGGAGGGGAAGATAAAGAACTGAATGTGTTATAATTATATTATGAAATTTAAAAGAGGTTTTTCATTATTAGAATTAGTATTTGTTGTAACTATTGTGGCTATGGTTTTTGTTTTTTCTACTCCTTTTACAATGAATTTTTATCGAACACAATTAATAAGTGATGTACAAAGTAATCTGATTGATGCCTTACAGCGTGCTAGACATAATGCTGTTCTGCAAAAAAACGATAGTAATTTTGGTGTACATATAGTGGCTGGTAGTTATACCCTTTTTCAAACACCCGATCTCACTTATGCTAGTCACGTCTCTAATCAAGATGAAATTTTTCCAGTAGTTAATAGTATTTCTTTTGGTGGACCGACAGATATCATCTTTTCAAAACTTACCGGTATTCCAAGTGCAACCGGAACCATTGCAATTATCTATAATATTATTGTTAAAGGAATTACGGTTGATAGTTCTGGTGTTATTTCGAAAGATGATAATGTTGTATTAGTTAATGGCTCAAGCCAAGGAACAGCTGGAAAATCCTGTTATGCCATTTTAAATAATTATCTGGGTTCTAGTGATGGAACGTATTGGATTGATCCAAATCTAGGAGAGACATCTGATGCATTTCAGGCGTATTGCGATATGGCTGATGGAGGTTGGACGCGTATCCTTTCCTTGGTTAATAATGGAGCAAAGACAAATAATTTACTTAATAAAGGAATTACTTTTACAAGATTTAGAGCGGTAAAAGCATCAGATCACAGTGTTTATCAGCAAGCTACTTTCTCGGCTCAACAGACCGCAAACGCTGGTTTAATGGTTTTAGCTGATGAGGCAAACACAAAAATTATGTTAAATGGTCCAGGTGGATATGGTGTTTGGACTTGGGCATATTCTGAACCCAGTGTATGTAGTTGGAGTTCTGTAACAATGTTTGGGGCAGGGTTTGACGGTACTTGTGGTTCAGAGTCTGATTTGAGAATCGGGCGAAATACTGGTGGAACGCCTTACTTAACACAAAGATTTAATGTTGATTTATTTGTGCTAGATGATACAGATTAATTTAGAAAATAAACCATAACAATGAAATTTGAAAATCACATAATAATATTAAAGAGTCGAGGTTTCAGTCTTCTGGAGTTAGTTTTAGCTGTGGCTATTTTTTCTTTTAGTTCATTTGCATTAGCTACTATGATTATTGATTCTAATATTAGTACCAGACTAAGTGCAGACAGAACAGAGGCCTTGCTTTATGCTAAAGAGGGAATAGAGGCAGTACGTTCTATCCGAGATAATGATTGGACTACTTGGGTCGGAACTGCAGATGGTGATTATGGGCTCTTAATAGATGCGGCTAGTAGTACCTGGATATTTGATAATTCACCAGATCGTATAAATGATAAATATACCAGGACAATAACTCTTGATACTAATTCAGAGGTGGACTCTTCTAGGGACGTATCGGTAAATATTTCTTGGGATCTGACCCCGGGTCGTATCGCTAGTACAACCCTCAGCACCGTTTTTAGTAATTGGCCGGATGTAATCAATAGTCCTTTTGTTATACCAAGAGGTCTTGTTTCTTATTGGTCTTTTGATGGTAATGCTGATGATCCTGTGAGTGGCTACAATGGAACTGTCTATGGTGCTACTTTAGCTACTGGTACAAAGGGAATTATAGATACAGCTTATAGTTTTAATGGAAGTAGTGATTATATAACAACACTCCTGACTGGTATTGGGGGAAATTTTTCTGTTAGCGCTTGGATTAATAACACACAAGACGGGGTTTTTAGGGGGATTATGTCCACCGAAAATGGTACTTTTACGGACGGTTTTATGGTTAGAATAAATAATGACAATACACTGTCAGTTTTAACTAGTAACAATGGAATAGATTTAAATTGGTATGGGGTTGCTAGTGTATCTACCGGGTGGCATTTTGTCGCTGTTACATTCAACGCTGGAGATATTGTGGTGTATTTGGATAATCAGATATATCCAATATCAGGAACAGCACAGATATCGACATCTTATTTAAATATTGGTTGTGCTTACATTGGAGGCGGAGAACCATTTGGTGGATCTATTGATAATGTCCGTATTTATAGACGTGTCTTAACACCAGATGATATTACTACCATTTACAACGCCGAGAAGCCATAGAATATTATTTTTTTATGCTATAATAAAACCTAGTATATGAAATATTTTAAATCAAAATCTAATACTGGTTTTACCCTTTTAGAGGCGGTATTATATTTAGCTATTGCTGGTACAGTACTTTATTTTATCAGTGGTTTTGCTTTTAATTCTATTTTTGGTAAAGCTAAGATAGAAACTTTTCAAAATATAAATCAAAATAGTCAGTCAGTTTTGGATGAATTAAGTAACACTATTGGTAATTCAGAAGGAGTAAATGGTTTTATCGGTAATATTGTCCTTGAG
>Ga0247841_10011503_pt1 | contig 11759 bp, 19 predicted proteins | sample LaCruzMarch2015__2_FD_192410 | JGI IMG/M metagenome (GOLD analysis project Ga0247841, IMG submission 192410) | Freshwater microbial communities from meromictic Lake La Cruz, Castile-La Mancha, Spain - LaCruzMarch2015_18m | ecosystem: Environmental > Aquatic > Freshwater > Lake | place: Spain...
GAGGAAGGTTTTATTCGGAACCGGACCCAGAAGCGTCTTTCCAACCGGTCAAGCTCCTTAGAGAATGGAAACTTGAGGATCTACCGAGTGCGGAAGAATTTCTTTCTGAAATAGAAGCCGAGGTGGAAAAGATCATCCAAAAGGAGGAGGAAGAACTAAATTCTTTCGATCCTGAGCTTTAGTTACCGCTAACGTTTTGCGGCTTGGTGACAGGCTGCGATTTTGGAACACAAGCTTTCACTTAATAACAAAATAGAATATGGAACACGAAACTAAAATATCAGACTACACTCGCAGCTTGCGCCAAACTGCTGTTATGCCTCGTTTTTTTATCGGACAAGAAGTAAAAACAGAACACGGTATTGGAATTATAGTAGCGATTGAAATGCCTTTACTTGAAAACGGGACAGACCTAAGAATAATACAAAAAATAGCAGGCCACAGTTCATCTAAGACTACTGAAATTTATACTCATGTTTCTAAACAAATAATTTCTAAGGTTAAAACCCCGATTTAAAAATTGGTATTTAAAAACACAGAATTTCTAATAAAGCTCCCCTCTTTTAATCCTAAGCTCTAATTTTCCCGTACCTTTTATTAATCTATGCCATTCACCTTTGGCGATTTTTATTTCACCACGGATCGGCTGTGGGAGTTTGTTATCAAATTGGAAGAGCCAGTCAGTCTCACCAGTTGACTCTATTATCCTGTCTTCCTCGTCAAAATGCCATTTAAGTTCTTCTTCATTTAACGATCCGTCAAAAATTCTGATGGAACATCTTTCGTTTTCCCATATTTCTTCGAAGGGTGGATTCATGTCCTATATATTATCATATTTTATCAGGGTATCATTTTTTATTTCGATCAGAAATTTCTATATTAGCGAAACAATTTAAAAAGTTCAATCTAAAATTTAGAAAAAATGACAAAGAAGTTAATTGTTACACTTTCGGTTATAGCAATTCTTGCTATTCTCGTATTGAGCCTGATCGGTTCTTTCGTTTCTTTCTCTAATCAAGAAATAGATCTTAGAAATCGATTCACTCAAAAAATGGAAGAAAGAACCGCATTTTATGATAAGATGTGGAAAACACTCTCCCAAAAATCACAAATCGCTCTAAAGAACGATTCCTCCTTCGCCAGAAACGTTGACGCGATTATGTCAGGGAGGAAAGATTCCGAAGGTGTGTTTATGAAATGGATTCAAGAGTCCAATCCGAACGCCAACTACGACCAAGTTTCGGTTCTTTATCAGGACCTAAGTCGGAGCGTAGAAGGGGAAAGAGATGGCTTTTTCATCCAAGAAAAAATGATCCAGTGAATCGTGCTAGAGCACAGTAATCTAATTGGTAAGTTTCCCGGAAGTTTATGGAATTCATTTTTAGGCAGAGAAAAACTTGCCTATAAACCAATCACCTCAGACCGGACTGACGAGGTCATCAAAACAGGAAAGGACAACAACGTTGATCTTTTCTAAAACCCCTTTCCTATGCTAATTTGGATTTCCCTCCTGATACCAATTTTGTCGGCTATAATCATGTTGATTTGGTTCAGGAAGTATTTGGCCTGGTGGGAAGTTATCATCCCAATAGGAGTTTGCTTTGTCTTCACACTCATTTTCAAATTCACTGTTGAGAAGGTGCAAACAACAGACACTGAATATTGGTCAGCCTTGGGTCAAAAAGCAGAGTATTATGAATATTGGTCTACGTGGGTAGATAAGACCTGTAGTAGAACGGTTTGTACTGGTTCTGGTTCCAATAGAACATGTACCACTTATTATTATGATTGCTCTTACTGCGACGAAAACGGACCCCGTTACTATTTGATAAATGATATAGGGGAGAAGTTTTCCATTTCAAAAAACAAGTACGAAGAACTCGTTGGTAGGTGGGAAGCCAAACCGAAGTTTATAGAATTGAACAGGGATATTGAAACCCATCTAGGCTGCGGTGAAGACGGGGACAAATATGAGATCTCTTGGAACGGGAATCCCCTGACTTCGGAACCTAAAGTGTCTGGCCACTATTACGAAAATAGAATACAGGCCGCCCACAGTTCTTTTGACTTTGTTGAAGTGACGGAACAGGATGTCAGGGGCTATTCTCTTTTTGGATATCCTAGAATAGATGATTATACCCAGGAAACAGTTCTCGGCGACGAAAAAATAGAATGGCTTTCTATAAATGAGAGATTTTACGGAGAAAAATTAATGAGCTATTGTTCTGGATACTGGGGGTCAAAAGTTCATGGAAAAATCTTCGTTCTTCTTTTTAAAGATCAGCCTCAGACGGCGGCATTAATGCAAGAATCTTTTTGGGATGGAGGTAACGATAACGATCTGGTTATTTGTGTGGGTCTGGAATCGTCCTCTAGAAAAATAAAATGGACCAAAGTGTTTTCGTGGACCCCGAAAAGAACCCTCCTAGTCAGTCTCCGTGAGGACATCATGGGTCAAGATTATTTTTCTTTTGATGCGGTAAAGAATGCACTAGACAAAAACATGAATGACTTCGAAAGAAAAGATTTTGAAGAATTTAGTTATATCACTGTTGATCCTCCGGATTGGGCAGTCTGGGTAACCTTCATTATCACAATTTTGATTTCTTTTGGACTTTGTTATTGGGCAGTGGTTAATGATTTTGTAACAGAAGACCACGACGTAACGGATTTTTGGAGAGAGTTTACCGCTCCGTATCTGGAATTTTTAAAAGATTCAAAACAAAAAACAGCCCAATTTTTCAATAAAATAAACCCCTTTAAATAAACAAAAATCATGAGCGAAAAACAAGCAAAAAGCAAAAAACTAGATCAAACTGAAATTGTAGTTGTTCTAGACAGATCGGGATCTATGGGATCCATCAAAGAAGCCACAGTAAACGGCTTCAACACTTTCCTGGATGAGCAAAAGAACGCAGAGGGTGAAGCATTTATTACCCTAGTCCAATTTGACGACAGGTATGAAATGAACTACCAAAGCATTCCGGTAGCAGAAGCTCAGCCTTTGATTGCAGGGGAAACCTTCGTCCCTAGAGGAACCACTGCTCTCTATGATGCAATCGGAAAAACTATCAACGATTTAAAAACGGATAGGGATGTTATTTTTGTCATTATCACTGATGGACACGAAAACGCTAGTAATGAGTTTAAAGTAGAAGCAATCAAGAAAATGATTCAATCTTTGACTGAAGAAGATGGATGGAAATTTATCTTCCTTGCAGCAAATCAAGACGCCATTCTTTCTGGAAATTTTATTGGAATCTCTGGAGCTAATTCTATGACCTATGCTGCAAATGCTGAATCAACTTCTGCTGCATTCTTCAGCGTTTCTTCCAACATGTCAAGTTACCGGTCTTCTAAATTCAAAAGCCTCTCTGATGATGCAATAGAGGATTTTAAGTCTCTTTCAAAGGATCTAGAATTTAAAGATCAGCAAAGAAAAGATTCCGACAAATAAAATTCTAATAGTTTTTTTAATATGGCAATAGGACCAAATCAACTTAATGAAACCTTCATGGCGGAGGTGGATTCTTTTGAGACCAGAATCGACCGGGAGCTTTCAGTTTCAAAGCTCGCTCCCAATTCTTCTGTTAACATAGATGTTCCGCCGGGTATGTCTTTTTCCCATTTTCAGATCCCGAGAGAAAGATACCTGAAGGCAGGGTGGGGAGAGGTAAAATGGAATTCCGATCAGCGCGAAGGAGAATGGCTAACCTTCGATACTAAAAAACCGGCTTGGAAATAAATTTTGAATGAAATGAAAGACCCAATCGGAGATCGCATGAAATCGTTCTATGAAAATAGAACGAGATTCAAATTAACAAGAAGGACGAATACTATAATTCGTGTCGATGGTAAAGCTTTTAGTAATTACACAAAAGACTTAACTAGACCATTTGACCAAGGTCTAATAGAAGACATGAACAAGACAACCGAGTTCTTGTGCCAAAACATCCAAGGAGCAAAATTTGGCTATGTCCAATCAGATGAGATCTCTATTCTTCTCACCGATTACGACGACATCACTACCGATGCCTGGTTCGACGGCAATCTCCAGAAGATGGCAAGCATCGCCGCTTCGTTGGCAACTGCCAAGTTTAACCAGTTGAGGATGGAAAGAGCTTCTTCAGTTTATTTAGTTGACGATAAAGGAGAACCACGCAGAACATTACACTTAGGAGAAATCAAAAACTTCAAACTTGCAATGTTTGATGCTCGTGTCTTCCAGATTCCCTACCAAGAAGAGGTTATCAACTATTTCATTTGGAGACAAAAAGACGCTACTAGAAACTCTATCTCTTCCGTAGCACAAAGTCTTTACAGTCCTAAAGAACTTCATGGTAAAAAGACCGATGAAATGCAAGAGATGATTTTCCAAAAGGGAATTAACTGGAATGACTACACACCGCGCGAAAAACGCGGTTCTGTGATTAGAAAATTCCAAGAAACTTTTGTAAGAAACGAAGAGCTTTTGGGAGTTTCGACAATGTCAGACGGCTCCGCTTCAGTGAGGATGCAGGGCGAAACCTACACCCGCTCCAAGTGGAAAGCCGACACAGAAACCCCTATCTTCTCTCAAGAAAAAGATTATCTCCGTTTATTAATGCCTTCTACTCCGGACGCCTGTGCTATGTATGGAGCTATTTTGGGAGATTAAATCTACTATGTGATTAATTCGAATTACTGTTATCTCGTATTAATTTTTTTAGTCTTTTAATTTCCTCTATTACATCATCACCGAGTTCAATCTTGGACATCATTGTTAAGTCCATGATTTGCTGTTCATACAGGTCAATTAGTTCCTGTTGTAGTTGGATTTTTGTTTCGTTATTCATATCTTAATCTTTAAATGTTGGTCCAGAAAATCCTGGTATATACATAATTCTCATTGCAGTGTTTTCTGCTTGTTCTTGAGTATATCCTTTATTCAGGTATTTTTGTATGAGTTCTTTTTTTGTTCTAGACAATTCATCTAATTGCTGTTTGAGCTCATTAGTAAGCGATTGGCTACCGGTGATGTTTTCCAGGAAAGACTCAGGTAGGCTTGCTTGGATTTCAAATAGACTTTCCCAGATGGGACTCAGTGGTGAAGTGGGTGTGTTTTTGAAATGTGGTAATGACATGTTTTCTTGTTTTTAGTCTTGAGCGTCTTTTATAAATTCTTCCAGAAGATTATCAGGACAGGGAATAATTACCAGACGGTGAGCAATCTCTGTGAGTCCAAATTCCTCATCTTCTTCCAACTCCTTTCTCAGGTAGTCTGCGTCTCTTTGTGTCGGTTCGTTCCAATATCCGCAAAAATGGAGAACATCCTTCATTTCCCCTTCTTGTTCGGGATCCAAGCAAATAAGACCGTATTTTATATCCTTTATTTTTAAATTGTCCATAAGGTGGTTTTTAAAGTGTCTACTCGCCTAAATCAATCAAGTGAATGTATTCCATCAAAGAATAATCATTGTCTTTGTACGTGACATAAAAATTCATTTTACCTGAATTTACATCATTCAAAGAGGTCAGATCTTTTACAGGGATTCCACAGAGGGCAGTACTCAACCTGTGGCAAATTTCCTTTCTTGTGTCCTCTGTGTTCCATTCCCACTCATAAAGAGCCATGATGTTTTGGATTCTTTCCCTTAAGATCAAAGACTTTTGCTCGGGACCAAGGAGATCAAACAGCAGGTTTTGCGGAAAAATGTGTTGTGAAATGGGATCGGTCAATGTCATTCCCAACATCACTACCACCTCGAATGTCTCAGAATCTATCCAATTATCTAAGGAATAAGATTCGATTTTGTCTTGGTGTTGTGAGAGATACTGTTCAATCTTTTCTAGACAGCTTTCGGGTGAATCCTTTAACTCAGTCACAGAAAATCTAAAAAATTTACGAAGAGTTGGTTCTTTTAAATGAAGATTGTAAATTTTTTCTTTAAGAGTCTTCCTTAAAAGATTTACAGGCTTAGAATTGTCCTCCATAATGGTTTCTTTTTAAATTTTAATTCAAAAGTGTGGTAAATGGTAGAAGCATCACCAGCTTCGACCCAATTCAATCTTTGTTTAAGAGTGATTCTTTTGGCTTCCAAATTTCCCGTGTCTTCAATAATTTCATGGTCTTTTTCCACAAGATAAACTCCAGTTTCGTTTGCTTGTGTTTTTCTTCCCAAAACCAAGGTGTTGTCGTTCCACGTCAGAAAGGGATTAACAAAAACCTTGATCCTATTACCCCCGATGGTTCCTATGGGATAAATTGTCCCTGGATTAGATTTAATGGAAGAATTTAACTCAATGTGAACAAAAGAAGGATGATCTTGAATTATGCTTCCTACTTTTGAATTACAGATCACAAAATCTGCGGGACCTCTTCTTGATCTGGCTGCAATCATATTAGAAATAAGCATAATATGATTTGTTATTTTTCCTGGAAGTTCTGATTCTTTTGATTCACTTCCCACAAAAACATAAAATTTGAGACTTTTAAAAATCCCTCTTATAAATTTCTGCCAGGCCGACAAGGTTTTTGTTTGGGAGCGATCCCCTAACTCATTAAATTTTTCGTATGTTTTCTTGTCTTTTAGAATCACAGCTTCGTTTTCCAAAACCCCCATAAAAAGTGATTCTCCACTTATCCCGTGGGAAAACTCCAGATCTTTTGAAGTTTCGTAGGGAATGTTAGTGGAAACCAGATATGATTCTAAATTGAATGTTTTAGTAAAGGGACGAAGACTTAATATTTTAGTGACATCTTGCGTTTTGCCTCCCCCTTCTAGGTCGAGATATGAGATTGTTCCAGTTCCGTGTTGTGATTTTATAACAGGGAGAACATGATTAATAAATTCTGAATTTTTCATTTTTGTAGATCGTAATTATTTAATTGTGCATTGATTGCCGTCCTTAGAGCTCCTTTCCAGATTAAGATTGAACATTTCCTTCCTCCTTGTTTTTAAGTTGTTTTTCGATATATTCAGCAATGGTGATGATCGCTTCATCTTGAATCCACCAGTGTTCCTCGTTGCCATTGACAGTTATTGAGAAGTCCCCGTCGCTTGGGTCTAATACCACCTCGTTGAACTCTCTGATTGGATTGTGCTTTTCCTTGTCACTTTCATCGATCCTCATCATCATCTCGTCCCATGTCTTGGAATGTGATTTGCTCCCAGGGACGTAGGGTACATAGTTGAAGTACTCCGTCATCTTTCCTGTTGGACCGTGTTTGATCTTGACATCCAGGCCGCTCCAGTCAGTAACTTTTTGCCAGTTCTTTAGGATGTAAGATTTGGCCATATTGGCAATGTGCTCCATCGCTACCATGTGCTTTCGATATTCTTCCATGTAATCCCCCTCGACATAAAAGACCGAATTTTTGTATGCTTTTTCGTACTCCTCTTCGGACATAAAACATGGACTAAATAACTGTCCTGGGACTTGATTTTCTTCGCTCATATACTAATTGTATAGGTTTTATGTCAAAATTGTTTCTTTCTTGTGTTATTTTTTTCTTGTCCCCCTGGCTACACTCATAGCATCTAAGTGGTAACAAACGGCTTCGTAATTTGTGTTTTCGTAGATAGGGCTCATTTCATTTTCTCTTCTTTCCAAAATAATATAAGACTTTTCCCTCTCTTCCTTGTGTTCTGCTATAAGAACAACAACTTCTTTCAGTCCGCATTTTTTGTGAGCCCAGTCTGTCGCAGATCTAGTCCAAGAATTAGCAAACCATTTAGCTTTGTCGTTTTCAAAAACAAGTTCTTCGTTGTTTTCTTTTTGCAAAGCTTCAATCATCGCATTTGCCATTTCCTCTTGTTCTTGCGTGGTCATTTAGTTCTTTTTGTGAATATGGAGCAAATATAGATTTTTCTCCACCACATAAAAAAATTTTTAACCGTTAAAGTTTTGTTTTGTTCTGTTGGATAAATTTGTTCTGTTGGATAAATTTGTTCTTTTGGATAAATAGAGTAGATAAATAGAGTATATGAAACTTCCTAAGAAATATTTGACCAAAAATCCTCGCGTGATGCGAAAAGAAATTGAAAAGCACGCGCACAAAAAAGATGACGATCCGTCTGCCTATAAAGAATGGGACGCAGATTACAAATCAAAAAAGGCGGGAAAGGGTAAAAAAGTGGAAACCAAACCGAGCAAGTACACCAAAAAATACAAAGAGATGTTTGGTGAAGGTGAATCCACTGAAGAATTTGGGAGTAATATTCTGACATACGAACAATATCAAGAGCAATTAGAGGTGGCTGCTTTCGAAGTTTTTCGATCCCTAACAGAGGAAGAGTTAAACGAAGGGTCTGCATCTGGATCCGTTGACAACCCGAATTCATCTTCACACAAAGCATTAAAAAAGAAATCAGAAAAAAGCGGATTTCCTTTAGGAATATTAAAGCAGGTTTTTAAGCGTGGAAAGGCCGCCTGGAAAACCGGACATGTCCCCGGAACGACTCCGGACCAATGGGCCCACGCTAGGGTTTCTAGTTTTATCGCTGGGGGCAAAACAACGAAAATGCACGATAAAGCTTTATACCAAAGGGCTAAGGCAAATTTAAAACAAAAGAAAAAATAATCCTGGTTTTAATTTTTTAATTACTTCAGAAATTTCTATCTTTGTGTCAAATCACATTGAAATGGAAATTATCAAAAATCAAGAATTGAATTTTCTAACAAAAGAAGAACTTTTGTTTGTGAATAAAATTTCGGAGTACGGAATCGAATGTCACTCCTCCACTAATCACACTTATGATGGCCGTCCATATTCAATCCATTTGAATATGGTGTTTCATTTTGCGATGAAGTTCTCCAGCCTTATTCCAAGAGAAAAGATCCCGGTTGCTTTGGCTTCCGCGTGGGTACATGATACAATTGAAGACACGAGGCAGACATATAATGATGTAAAAAAAGTTTGCGGTGAAGAAGTTGCCGAAATCGTTTATGCACTGACTAACGAAAAGGGGAAAAATCGCAAGGAGAGGGCAAGTAAAAAATACTACCAAGAAATGAGAGAGAACAAAATTTCAGTTTTTGTCAAACTTTGTGACAGACTAGCAAACATGGAATATTCTTCACAGTCTGGGAGTAGAATGATCGATCTTTACCGCAAGGAAAATGAAAATTTCATCTCTGAGCTTTATTTTTCTGAGTTTGAACCTATGTACGAAGCAATGAAAAAATATTATTAAATTATTCAGAGACCAACAAAAAGAAGAGGAAAAAATAAAATACTAGAATATGGAAAATAGGCTCACCAAAGAACAGCTCTTAAGCTATGTACAACATGGATATTGCACTGTTGGAGACTTAAAAAAATTCATCGAAGAAAACAGCATCCCAGACGATGCTCTGGTTTTAATCCAGAGGGTGGAAGACCGATATTATGATGGTGCTGATATTTCGGGTATGTCTGGGTGTGAAACTTCACCCGACGGAAAATTCCCTTCTGGTTCAAAATCTACTGGTTGGGGAGTTTATTTGAAAAAAGGAGAGCAGTTTTATTGGTCATCAGCTATGAATCAGAGTATGAAGGAGGAAATGGAAAGAATTAAAAATGGAGAGGAAAGAGAATGCCCTGAAATAGAAGATCCTTCTAAATTTATACAAGAAACAGACGAGGTATTTATGGAACAGTACCATCCTGCTTGGTCTCCAGTTTTCTATAAAGACGATCCTGATTTTTTGTTTATTGACCTACACTATTAAGAAAATCACAGAACAATTCAAAGACCTAATTTCCTCCAAGTGTCCTGGAGCTGAACCACTTCTGATAGTTATCAGGGGTTCACAGGCTTATGGTACAAATCTTCCAACCTCGGACACGGATTACTCTGGGATCTATATTCAGTCAATAGAGGACATCTTGGGGTTTGGGTACAAGGAGCAGATCAACGACGACAAAAATGACACAGTTTTCTATGAGATAAAAAGATTCTTAGAACTACTCAGTTCCAATAATCCCACTGTTTTAGAACTGCTTAATACTCCGGAGGACTGTATCCTTTTCAAACACCCTCTGATGGACAAAATCCTGCAGCATTCCGATAGATTCATAACTAAATCGTGTGGTAAATCTTTTGGCGGTTATGCAATCCAACAGATCAAAAAAGCAAGAGGACAGGACAAAAAACAAAATTGGGAAAAAGATAAAGTTACCAGGAAAGACGTTTTGGACTTCTGTTATGTCTTACAGGATGAACAAACAATCCCTTGGAAAGTTTGGAATTCTTCTAGAGCTTTCGAAGAAAAATTCTGTGGAGTCGTAAACGTTCCCAATGCAAGAGACGTTTATTCGGTTTACTTTGACAACGGATCATATCTTTGCTTTTCCGAGACCCTTCCTGAAAGTGTCAGGGAAATCAATAAAGGTAAACGAAGGGAAAATAATGAACCAATGGGATTAGGTTACAAAGGAATTGTAAAGTGCGACGAAGGAGAATCTGTTTCAGAGTCAAATTCGCTCCGCCTTTCTTCTGTTCCTAAGGGAGAAAAGCCGATTTGTAATATTGTTTATAATAAAGATGCGTACACTCAGCATTGTAAAGATTACAAATCATATCAAACGTGGCTTGAACAAAGAAACGAACAAAGATGGATCGATGTGGAATCCCACGGACAAAAGATCGATGGGAAAAATATGATGCACTGTCGTAGACTCCTTGATATGGCAAAAGAAATCGCTCAGGATAAAGGCATAATCGTAAGAAGAGAAAATGCACAAGAACTGATTGATATCAGAAAGGGAAAGGTTGATCTAGAATCCTTACTGAATAGGGCAGAGCAAGACATTAAAGAAATAGACGAGCTTTTTAAGAGTTCACAACTGCCAGATTTTGTCGATCGTGAATTTATTGACTCGTTGTTGATTTCAATCAGAAAAGAGTATTACGGATTTTTTGAAGACCTACAGGATTGATGTTCGATATATAGTGTCGTATGAGACACATATTTGAATACGAAAACTTCGAAGGAAAACAGATTTCGGAAGATCTCGCTTATCACACAGAAAACGGGATCTCCCTTCTAGAAAGTGTTTTTAGGATAGAATCCGAATCTTGGTTATCTTTAGTTAATGAAGCTAGGGAAGCATTTCATTCTGGGCAAATTAACCTTACTGATGATGAAATTTGGTTAATTGGAACTGATGTGGGACAAAAAGGAATTTATGAAGGTGTAGAGGTACTTTTAGACGTTCCTTTTGTTGAGGTTGATGAGATAAACGAAGCACAATATAGAGGAAAGAAAGTTAATCTTAATCGTCCTTTTAGAACTCCATCCGGTCCTAGAAAATTTGCAGTTTATACCAAAAATGAAAAGGGCAATATTGTAAAAGTTGGATTTGGCGAGCCAGGTATGAGAGTTAATAACGCAGATCCGAAAAAGTCTAGATCTTTTCGAAAAAGAATGAGATGCGAAACCCCAGGACCAAAATGGAAGCCTAGATGGTGGTCATGTAATGTGGGAAGATATGCTAAGCTTCTTTCTCTGTCTAGCTCCCGTCCTTGGTAGATAGGATAAAAAACGGAAAATGGCCAAAAACATATACACAAAAAATAAAATGAAGCACTTAGAACTTTACGAAAGCTTCCATCAGAGAACGATGGTTTTAAAACATAAAAACCATGGAGAAATCAAGGTGGATCTAGAAGGATCTAGAATTAATAATGTTGAAAACACAACACAAATAAATTTTCCTTTTAATATAGGATCTTCTTGGAACATGTCCATTTACACCTGGGCATGCAACAACAATTTCTTGGTAATAGACACAC
>Ga0247841_10011505_pt1 | contig 11756 bp, 9 predicted proteins | sample LaCruzMarch2015__2_FD_192410 | JGI IMG/M metagenome (GOLD analysis project Ga0247841, IMG submission 192410) | Freshwater microbial communities from meromictic Lake La Cruz, Castile-La Mancha, Spain - LaCruzMarch2015_18m | ecosystem: Environmental > Aquatic > Freshwater > Lake | place: Spain...
TTCCGGGCCTTTATCGCAATGGCGTTGCAGGTATCGGTGGAGAACATCCACGCCACTGTCCTGGGTGGTCATGGCGATACAATGGTTCCCCTGCCGCGCTACTCGACCGTTGCCGGTATCCCGTTGCCGGAAGTTCTTTCCCCGGAGCATATCGAGGCGCTGGTTGACAGAACTCGCAACGGGGGGGCGGAAATTGTCGGCCTGCTGAAAACGGGCAGCGCCTTCTATGCCCCGGCGGCGGCAGCGGTAGAGATGGCCGAGGCAATCCTCAAAGACCGGAAAAAAATTCTTCCCTGTGCGACTTATCTCCAGGGTGAGTATGGCATTAAAGACCTGTTCGTTGGCGTTCCGGTAAAATTAGGTAGAAGGGGCGTTGAAGAGGTCATCCAGCTTCAACTCACCGATGGGGAGATGTCCGCCCTGAAAAAGTCGGCCCAATCAGTGCGGGAACTTGTCGATGCCCTGAAGCGTCTCTCCTGAGTCTATTCGTAAATATGCGGGGAGAAATCTTAGAATAATAGCTTCGCTGCGGCTCAAGAATCTTTTTTGCTACTGGTTGGTTGGCACATATGCAAAGATCTCGATGAGGGGGGTAGATATCCGTCTTCAAGGGGCAGACTTCAGGGTGGTCTCCCGGATGACAGGCTGTTGCCTTTTTGGCGAGTGGGAGCCAAAGCGCGTATAGATGACTGAGCCCAGCCCCATCATCAGGGCAAGAACCTTGACCATCCAACCGATGTAAGGTATCCAGCCGATTAACCACAAGGCGACCAGCCCCCAGAATGTTTCCCGGATAATGTGCTGGGGCGGTCTCTTAAACAATGCATATAGCTTCTGTCCGAGCAGCTGGGACATGGCGATGAAACCAAGCAGCCCCGCGGAAACAACGAGGATCATCTCCAAAGGTATGAGCACTATGCCGATCACGGAGACGGTCAATAAAATAGCCAATGGAACAACCAGCACCATCCCCAGCAGTCCCCAGAGGGTTATCTTTACCGTTTCTTCCTGAATGGAAGCGGCAATTACCCGGATAGGTTTGGGCATCAGGACGACAATCAGGATTGCAATAATCAACACGCTGAAAAAGATAGTCAGAGAAAAGATCGCGAATACCCAGGACCAACCCTCCCATTCATCACTGAGGACCCTGGTGATTACATCGGATATGTTTGATGAATTGATCTCCGTGATCGTTCCCTGGACCTCCGCCCCCTTTCCCGTAACAATCACGCCACCAACAGTGAAGACGTTTCCCCTTACAACAGCCCTTCTGGTCAGGACAATGGAATTGCCGATAGCGATAACGTTTCCATCGACAGTTCCTGAGACCGTGATCTGGCCGTTGATCGCCAAGACATTGTTTATCCGCATCCCTTCTTCAACCGTTATGTCTTCTCCGATCTTGAAGATCGTGGCATTTTCCGCCTGGACGCCGGTGGTAAAGCCGATGACAAAAATCAGCACGATTGCGAATAACGCTTTTTTCATCTTTCTATCCTTTTGACATCTCCGACACAAAAACCTTCTTTGTATGATTCCGGGACTTTTTATCTGTAATCCTGCTTATATTTTGTTTGGAGTACTATCGGAAAGGCTTGCGACTGTCAATCATAAAATAATGAAATCATTCCAATTGCTAAAAAATATTCTACTTTGTGTTTTATAATAATATTATTAAAAAAAAGCTTGATTTTTCATTTTTAGTTTTATACTAAGAGCAACAGATTGATGCTGATATAAAAGGCATGTTATCAAAGAATTCGTATATGATTAACCTCTTAGTATGTGAAGGAAAGATACGCGGCCTTGAACAGCGATGTCTTAAATAATTTGAGGAGGAATGCAATGCTTCGTAAAGGTCAGGAAGAAATGGAAAAAAGAGGCGAGGAAAGAATAGCGGAGCTTCTCAGGATCAATAAGGTGCTGGAACAGGAGAACGCTGAGAAAAAGGTAGCTGAAGAGGCGCTGAAGAGACGGGAAATGGAACTGGAGGCCACCACCAAATCCCTCGAAGAACTGAATTCCGCCCTCAAGGTGCTATTAAAGCATCGGGAAGATGACAAGAACGAAGTCGGGGTTAAGGTCATCGCCAATGTCAAGGAGCTCGTCCTGCCTTATGTCGGGAAACTGAAGGCCACGCCCTTGAACGAGACCCAGACGATCCTGGTAGATATTATCGATATGCACCTTAGCGAAATCACTTCTCCTTTCCTCATGAAACTGACCTCGACGTATCTGGGTTTCACTCCCAAGGAAATTCAGGTGGCCAGTCTCATCAGAGATGCAAAGAAGACCAAGGAAATCGCTGCGATTATGAATGTTTCCAAGAGCGCCATTGATCTGCACCGGAATCACATCCGGAACAAGCTTGGTTTAAATAACAAGAAGGTCAATCTTCGTTCTTACCTGTCTTCGCTGCCTTAGGCGAATTGTCGGCGCTTTCTCGGGGAACGTGGAAAATTGGCAGGCCCAGGTGTTTGCGGCGGCTTTCTCCGTAGAGCCGGGTCTGCTCCCTTATGGTTGCTTCGCCCCGTTTCCCCTTGCCGTACATTTCGATAGGGTGAGATGCGCCTAAATGGACGGTGTGTTTGCCGTATCTACTGCTGAGGCTGTCCATGCCCTATAGAGATCGCGGATGTGTTCGGTCCGGGATGATGGTTGAACCGTCAGGCTTCCGGTGCCTGGAAGCAATTTTAGCCAGAACCTTTGTCAGGCTCAGGCCCATGGAAACCGTAATCCCCAATTCTCTGCCGACCTCTCTCTTCATAGCCGCGGCGATTCCTTCGTAGGAGGTGCTCAGCGCCCTTCTCATCCCGGTAATATCAGCAAAGGCCTCATCAATGGAGTACTCCTCCACCTGGGGTGTGAAGCGTGAAGAGGATATCGTTCATTGGACGCACCTCATAGAACATCTGTTCTATTGTCAAGGGATTTCCAGTTGACACACAGGTGAAAAGAGGATAGCGTGATCAACCACTTGGGTGAGGTGATCCCTGAACAAATCCCTGATCAAGGTCATCGCCACGGGCTGCGGCAGCGGTTATTTTCCTTTTGCTTCGGGAACGGCGGGAACCATTGTTGCCATTCCCCTGTATCTGGTCTTATCGCCCCTGTCATGGCCGGTCTATCTTGTGACCGTGATTGCCTTTACCTTTCTGGCCTTTCACGTGTCTCAGGAGGGGGAAAAGATCTTTCAGGAGAAGGATTCTTCCCGTATCGTCATCGATGAATGGGCCGGTTTCCTCTGGGCGATGTTTCTCGTAGCTCCTACGGTTCCCCATCTCTTGGGGGGTGTTGCGCTTTTTCGTTTTTTTGATATTGTGAAGATCTTTCCCGCCAATTACTTCCAGAATAAGCTGCCCGGTGGATATGGGGTGGTCATGGACGATGTGGCGGCGGGTATTTACGCAAACATTATCCTGCACATCCTGATCAACTATGGGAATCTGTAAGCAGGACAGGGGGAAAAATTGAAGACCGGGATTATCACCATCGGCAACGAATTGACGAGCGGCGGCATCCAGGATACGAATACCGCTCTTATTGCCCGTCAGTTCCATCTCCAGGGCTGGCAGGTTACGGCAACCATGTCCGTGGGAGATGACGAGGCGATGATCAAGGAAGCCCTTGAATTTGTTTTGCCCCGGACGGATGCGGTTATCATTACCGGCGGTCTTGGGCCGACTGCTGACGACATTACTACTGCCGCCGTGGCCGGGGCGTTAGGCTTGCCGTTGTATGCGGACGAAGGAGTCTTGAATCATATCAAGGATATCTTCTCACGGTACGGTTTGAAATGGACCGAGAACAATGCCAAGCAGGCGATATTCCCTCAGGGAGCCGAAATCCTTGACAATCCCGTGGGAACGGCGGCCGGTTTCTCCCTGCGGGTAGCAGGAAAGATCCTTGCCGTCATTCCGGGCGTCCCGGTTGAGGTAAGAAAAATGCTTCCCGAAGCCGTCCTTCCCCTCCTGCGCCGTTCTTTTCCTGAGGAAGCACCCTGTCTGGCGGTCCGGACCCTGAAGCTTTTCGGTCTCGGCGAGGCGGCGGTAGACCAGGCCATAGCCGGGATAGACCTCCTGGGGCTCGGCGTCGGCGTCGGCTTCTACCCCCGTTTCCCGGAGAATCATCTCGTCCTGTCCGCAAGAGATGCCGGGGAGGCTGCGGCCTGGTCAAGGGTTAAAAAAGTGGAGGAGGAGGTCTACAAACGTCTCGGCTCATATGTCTTTGCCTATGACGAAGAAACCCTGGAAGGCGTTGTGGCCGGGCTGCTCAAAGAACAGGGGCGCTCGGTCGCCGTTGCCGAATCATGCACCGGCGGGTTGATTACCGACCGCCTTACGGATATTCCCGGTAGTTCCATGTATCTGGAGCGGGGACTTGTGACCTACAGCAATAGATCAAAAACGGATCTTCTCGGGGTTCCTGAGGCGATCCTCCAAAAATACGGCGCCGTCAGCGAAGAGACGGCCCGTCTCATGGCGGAAGGGGTAAGGAGGCTTGCGGGCACGGATCTGGGGCTGGCGACGACGGGAATTGCGGGGCCGGACGGCGGCTCGGAGGTAAAACCGGTGGGGACGGTCTTTGTCGCCCTTGCCGACGGCGGGGAAACGTACTGCCGGAAGTATTCTTACCGCTGGGATCGCCGCCGCGTCAAGATCATCGCGTCTCAGGCAGCGCTGCTCATGCTGAAGCGGTACCTGACCGGGGAGGCGAACCATGAGTGAAAATAAAAACATCCGCGCCTTTCTGGCCATCGATCCGCCAGCGGTTGTTCTCAAAAATATCGAAGGGATGCAAAACCGCTTTAAAAAAAGCATTCAGGGGGCGATTCGCTGGGTACGCCCGGAGGGGATCCATCTAACCTTGAAGTTTTTCGGCGACATAGCTGCTAAGGACATAGATAATATTTCTGAGGTCATTGGGAAGAGGACGGCCGCCCGCTCACAATTTCCCCTGGAGATCAGAGGTTTGGGCGCGTTCCCCGACACCGCCCGGCCCCGGATCATCTGGCTGGGGATAGCCGGGCAATTGGTGAGCCTACTTTCTTTGCAAAAAGACCTGGAGGAGGATCTATTCCTGATTGGTTTTCCGAAAGAGGAAAGGCCGTTCCGGGCCCATTTAACCATAGGACGGATCAAGATTCCTAAAGGGATTATCGGCCTGGCAGCGGCCGTCGAGGCGGCGGGTGATCTGATAGCTGGAACCTTCACGGTTGGAGAGGTGGTGTTGTTCCAGAGCAGCCTGACGCCGCAGGGGCCGATATACACAAAACTTGCGACCTTTCCCATAAATGGGTAAAAGGTCATATTTGGAAGCATCACGAGTTGCAGACAATTACTTATCCAAGAAGGAGGGTTCACGATGGGGGTAGATATGGACAGAAACAAAGCCGTTGATCTGGCTATCAGCCAAATTGAGCGGCAGTTTGGAAAAGGGGCCATTATGAGGCTTGGCGGTACGGATAAAATCGATGTACCTGTAATCCCGACCGGGGCTCTCAGTCTTGACATCGCCCTCGGGGTGGGTGGGGTGCCGCGTGGCCGGATCATCGAGATATATGGTCCCGAGTCCGGTGGGAAAACCACATTAGCCCTTCACATTGTCGCCGAAGCCCAGAAGCAAAACGGACTGGCAGCCTTCATCGATGCGGAACACGCCCTGGATGTGACCTATGCCCGAAAAATCGGCGTCAATACGGATGATCTTCTGATAGCCCAGCCGGACACGGGAGAGCAGGCCCTGGAGATTACGGAAACATTGGTGAGAAGCGGCGCCCTTGATATCCTCGTGGTGGATTCAGTTGCCGCTCTGGTGCCCCGAGCGGAGCTGGAAGGGGAGATGGGAGACGCCCAGATGGGCCTTCAGGCGCGGCTCATGTCTCAGGCCCTCAGGAAGCTGACCGGCAGTATCAGTAAATCCAATACGACCGTAATTTTCATCAACCAGTTGCGCATGAAAATAGGAGTTTTCTTTGGCAGCCCGGAAACCACTACCGGTGGTAACGCCCTCAAGTTTTATGCTTCCATGCGTCTTGATATCCGTAAAGTCACTTCCCTTAAGCAGGGACAGGATGTCATCGGCATGCGCACCCGTGTTAAGGTGGTTAAAAACAAGGTTGCGCCGCCATTTCGAGAGACCGAATTCGATATCATTTTTGGCGAGGGCATTTCCCGGGAAGGAGATCTCCTCGACCTGGCGGCGGAAAACGCTATTATCGACAAGAGCGGCGCCTGGTATTCCTACAAAGGTGATCGCCTGGGACAGGGGAGGGACAATACGCGGGTTTTCCTGAAAGAACACCCCGAAATCCTTCATGAAATAGAGGAAAGGGTGCTGGACAAATTTGGACTGAAGCCCGCAATCCAGGGATGATGAACTCATAAAAAGTCAAAAATATGGTCATAATAGACAGCTTCGTAAAAAGATTCGCAGGCAAGGCGCGCAAATCCTGAAGAATGAGGCTTACTTGTCGTACGCCGTAGTGATGAAGGATGCAGCGCAACGCAGCATCCGGACTTTTTACGCAGCCGTCAGGAATGATGTGGATCTATGGAGGAGCGTCCAGAGCTGAGCAAGGCGAAAAAGATCTGCTGGCGACTCCTGTCCCTGCGGGATCATGGTGAACGGGAGCTGGCAGGGAAACTAAAAAAAAGAGGGTTTGAAGTCGAGATCATCGCGGCGGCGATTGATTATTTTCGCGAACTGGGGTATTTGAATGACCATGTCTTTGCATCGAGCCAGGCGCGGCGATTAGCAACGGGGAAAGGGTATGGGAATCGCAAGATATCCTCTTTCCTTCTTGAAAAAGGGCTTTCCAAAGACATTGTAGAGAAAGCGATCATTAACGCCCGGTACGAGTGGAGCGAAACGCAGGCATTAATATCTTTGATCAGAAAAAAAACAGCCAGTGGGAATATCCAGGATGATCCAAAGGGGAAGCAAAGGCTTGTCAGGTATCTCATGGGTAAGGGATTTTCCCCCGGATTGATTTTTGAGACGATTAACCGAGCTGAGGAGGAAGACGGGCATGACGATGACAGCAAGTGAAATCAGAGATAAATTTTTGAAATTTTTCGAGGCCCATGGACATACTATTGTTCCGAGTTCAAGCCTTATCCCGAAGGACGACCCGACCCTTTTGTTTACCAATTCGGGGATGGTCCAGTTCAAAGACTGTTTTTTGGGTCTTGAGGACCGGGGCTACTCACGGGCCACAAGCTCACAGAAATCCGTCCGGGCCGGAGGCAAGCACAACGATCTCGAAAATGTCGGTTATACGGCCCGTCACCATACCTTCTTTGAGATGCTGGGAAATTTTTCCTTTGGCGACTATTTCAAAAAGGAGTCAATCGCTTGGGGTTGGGAGTTTCTGATCGAAAAGATGGGCCTTCCCCAGGAGAAACTCTGGATCACAATTTATCAGGACGATGATGAGGCCTTCGAGATCTGGAACAAGGAGATGAAGGTCCCGGCGGAGCGCATCGTCCGGATGGGAATGGAAAGTAATTTCTGGATGATGGGAGAGACCGGTCCCTGCGGTCCCTGTTCGGAGATCCTCTATGACCAGGGTCCTGCTGTGGGTTGCGGCCGTCCGGAATGCTCTGTCGAGTGCGACTGCGACCGCCACCTCGAGATCTGGAATCACGTCTTCACCCAGTTTGACCGGGATAAGGACGGCAATTTCACTCCCCTGCCGAAACCGAACATAGACACCGGCATGGGACTTGAACGTCTCACGGCCATCGTTCAGGGCGTGCAGAGCAACTACGATACGGATCTTTTTACCCCGATCATTCAAGGGATTGCCGGGATCAGCGGCCGGGTTTATGGAGCCAATGGGGAGGCGGATGCGTCCATGCGGGTCATTGCCGATCATAGCCGGGCCGTCACATTTCTGATCGGCGATGGCGTCCTGCCCAGCAACGAGGGGCGGGGCTATGTCCTGAGGCGGATACTCCGGCGGGCGGCCAGACATGGGAAACTTCTTGGCCTCGACCGGCCCTTCCTCCACGATGTGGTCTCCATCGTGGTAGATACAATGAAGGAAGCCTATCCCGATCTTATCGAAAAAGAATCATATATCCGAAAGGTTATGGTTAATGAAGAGCAGCGTTTTATCGAAACCCTGGATACGGGACTGCGGATCCTGAGCGAGGAAGTGGCTCTCCTCAAGAATAAGGGTGAAAAAATCATTCCCGGCGAGGTTGTCTTCAAACTCTATGACACCTTTGGTTTTCCCGTGGACCTGACGGCGGATATCGTCCGTAAGGACGGCCTTTCTCTCGATATGGAAGGTTTTGAAAAGGCCATGGAGGCGCAACGGGAAAAGGCCCGGGAATCATGGAAGGGGAGCGGCGAGCAGGCCTTTGCCGACAGCTATAAAAAACTCTCCGTCCGGGGAGTTGCCACGGAGTTCATCGGGTATCATGGTGTTACGGAAACCACCGCGAGGGTAACGGCAATTCTCAAAAAAGATGCCGAAGTGGATCAGATTTCGGCGGGGGATAATGCCGAAATCTTCATGGATGAGACGCCGTTTTACGGCGAGAAGGGCGGTCAGGTGGGAGATACGGGGATTATCTCCGGCGACGGGCGCCTCTTTGAGGTCTGGGATGCCCAATGTCCCACCGATACCCTGATCACGCATATCGGCAAGATGAAGGAGGGAACCATCAGGGTCGGAGATGTCGTGAATCTCAAAGTGGACGAAACCACCCGGCGGGCGACGGAGGCCCATCATTCCGGTACCCATGTCCTTAACGCCGCTCTGAAAATGACCCTGGGGGATCATATCAAGCAGGCTGGTTCGTCGGTAACGCCGGAACGCCTCCGTTTTGACTTCACCCACTTTGCCCGGATCGAGGCCGAGGAACTGGATGCCATCGAAACCATGGCAAACGACTATATCCGCCGGAATGCCGATGTAAACACCCGCGTCCTTCCCAAGGAAGAGGCCATGAAAACCGGGGCGGCGGCGGTCTTCGACGAGAAGTACAGCGATAATGTCCGGGTGGTGAAGATGGGCGATTTCAGCATGGAACTCTGCGGAGGGACCCATGTCAGCCGCACCGGCGACATCGGCGCCCTCAAGGTTGTCGGCGAATCGGCCGTGGCGGCGGGCGTACGGAGGATCGAAGCCGTGACTGGTGCCGAGGCCATTAAATACTTCAAGGCCATCGAATCGGAACTCAAGAAGGCGGCGGGTCTCCTCAGGGCCAATCCGATGGAGCTTGCCGAACGAATTGAGAAGATCCAAAAACATCAGAAGGAACTGGAAAGAGAAATAGAAGTTCTCAAAGGCAAGCTGGCGGCCAGGGATTCGGCGGATCTGATCAGCAAGACCAAAGAAATTAAAGGGGTCAATGTGTTGACGGCCGTTGTCGAAGCCCCGGACGTAAAGACCCTGCGGGACTTCGGGGACAAGCTGCGCGACAAGCTGCACTCCGGCGTCATTCTCCTGGGCAGCGAGGTTGAAGGCAAAGCGATGCTCCTGTGCATGGTTACCAAAGATCTGGCCGGACGTTACCACGCGGGAAGCATCATCAAGGCCGTGGCCCCGGTTGTGGGCGGCAGCGGCGGCGGCAGACCGGATATGGCCCAGGCGGGGGGACCTAATCCCGAAAACCTGGGGCAGGCGTTAGCCAAGCTGGAAGAATTGATCTGATTGCGTTATCTCGCATCAAGGAAAATACAGGTTAGATGAAGGGGACGTATGCGACGTCCCCTTTCCTGTTTATTATTGCTTTCGCCGGAATGACGCGACGCCATGCGCAATCATGTCGTTGTGTATAGTTATTTCTTTTCAGCATTTTGGGTTGGTCCACCCGGTCCGGACTGATAGAGCATCAGATCGGGCGTGTAGACCCTTACCTTGTTGCCTTCCCCCATCTGTGTGAAGGTCCGGGCCCTGAGGATGGAGTACCAGACGCCGATCGGGCGCCCCTTATCGTCGTACATGATGAACCCGTGCTGGAATTCTCGATATTCCTGCGCCTTATCCTGCATATGAAGGATCATGTCCCGAAAACTCTGGGGAGTCGGTTTAATAGGTTTCCAGAGATCGGAATCGAGGACATACTCTTTCTTCAAGCCGATCAGGGCATTGGGGAAAAGATCGGGACCGCTGTAATAATAATTCATCCCCGGATCGATCTTGAAGGTATCGAAATCTTTTGTCACCTGCCCATCGGGATAGATATTTCCGTACCTGCCGCCCGAGCAACCTGCCAAGAGAAATATCATTAACAGAACCATTGTCAATTCCACTGTTCGTTTCCAACACATAATCCTCATGCCTCCTCAATTACTGTCTTCTATTCAAGAGACTCCAGCAGCAGTTTGTTGCCCTCCAATGTAACATTTGCGCTCTGCAATTGTTCTTCTGAGCCGAAAACGGCTATGGAGCTTAATTCTCTTGAATTTTCTAAAAAACACACCGATGCTTTACCTAATTTCTTGGTGGTCATCGCCAGGATTTCGTCCCGGAGGGTCTGCCGGTAGGAATCGGTCAGCCCCGACAAATGGCGGATCATGGCCGTATAGCCCTTGCTGGATGGATCCATGGGTCGGTCCATTACCCCGATAGTTCCGATGACGGCCTTGTCGAGATCCTCCTGAGATAGGTTTTGCTGATTCAATGCCCCAATGGCTTCATCATAGACCTTCAGGGTGCGGAGAATGTGGGGATCCCGGTATGACAAAAACGAGAAGACCCCGACAAGGGGGTCGTAAGACGACATCCCCCCGTACGCGCCACCCTGTACGCGAATCTGTTTGTAGAGATAGCCGTTCGATAAAAACCGTGAAGCAACCATGAGGGCGGCCGTATCTCTTTGACCGTAGGATGGCGCCGACAGGGCTCGGGCCACATAGGATACCTGGGCCGGGATCACGACCCCCCGGTCAACGGGTTCAAATCTTGGCGGCCTGATGTTCTCCGGAAGGCCGCCGGACGGGAATTTGTCGATGAAGAGGGCAAGATTGTCGCACATCTTTGTCAGCCCCTTTTCCGCTGCCGTCAGATTAATGGTCAGCCTGTCTTTTCTGAAAACCTCCGCTTTCAGGCGGAACAGTTTTTCTAAAAAAATCTCACGGTTATCGTCGAGTTCGGCGGCCATCCGCTTCAGGCAGCCAAGCTGTGTCTTTCCGTGCCACTGTTCGTCGCGCCATGCCGATACGGACAGTGACGAGGCTGCCAGGCGCCGGGCAAAGAGATGACCCGAGGGGACGATGGAGGCATGAAAGCGGTTCTTCTTTTCCATCAATAGATCCTGCATGCGGCGCTGATCCGTCAGGTCGCCCGCACAGAGAAGATCCGACAGGATGTTGATCGCGTCCGGGATATTTCTGTCCAGGGTCTTGAGGCGAAAGATCATTTCCTGCCAGGATCGCTCTTGATTCATGACCAAACCGGCATTGAGCGAGCACCTGATTCCTCCCGTTTTCAGCGCAATGCGCTTGGACATATCCTCATAACCCATGCCGGCAGCTCCCATCTGGGTGATGAATTTACCGAGGAGCGGAAGATATGGCTGCAGGTCATCGGGGATCATGGAGACATCAAAGGCCAGATCCAGATAGGAGATGCCGTTGGTAAAGAGCTCGTGAGTCATTGCCAAGGTATTGCCTATGGAAATACTTTCCACGGGGATATTTTCCGTCTGCCCGCCGATATCCGTGATTTTTAGTCTGGGCAGCGTTGCCAGGGCGTCGGTTGGATCCGGTTCCGTCTGGAACGATTTTAATGCCCG
>Ga0247841_10011506_pt1 | contig 11756 bp, 10 predicted proteins | sample LaCruzMarch2015__2_FD_192410 | JGI IMG/M metagenome (GOLD analysis project Ga0247841, IMG submission 192410) | Freshwater microbial communities from meromictic Lake La Cruz, Castile-La Mancha, Spain - LaCruzMarch2015_18m | ecosystem: Environmental > Aquatic > Freshwater > Lake | place: Spain...
AAAAAGGCGGCTTAAAAGTTTATACGACCTTGGATTGGGATAAACAACAAATTGCCGAACAGGCCGTTCGAGAAGGCGCTGATAAAAACACCAAGAGCTATGGCGCTTCCAACGCTTCCCTGGTGGCGATGGATCCTAAAAGCGGACAAATCTTAGCTATGGTCGGATCAAAAGATTTTTTCGGAAAATCAGAACCAGAGGGTTGCGCTGCCGGAAAAACTTGTAGATTTGAATCGCAGGTTAATGTGGCTGTTCGCGAACGCCAGCCGGGCTCCTCTTTTAAGCCCTATGTTTATTTAACTGCTTTTAAAAAAGGCTACACCCCAGAAACGATTCTTTGGGATGTTGATACGGATTTTGAAACCGGAACTAATAAAACCTACAATCCAAAAAATTATGATGGCAAAAATCGAGGTCCCTTAAAAATGAAAGAGGCGCTGGCTATGTCTCTCAATGTTCCAGCGGTTAAAACTCTTTACTTAGCTGGAGTAAAAAATTCTTTAGATACAGCTAAAGCTATGGGCATAACCTCTTTAACCGATCCTAACCGCGTTGGTCTTTCTTTGGTTTTGGGCGGTGGTGAAATAAAGCTTTTGGATCACGTCAACGCTTTTTCAACCCTGGCAACGGGCGGAGTCTATAGAAAAAAAACTGCTATCTTAAAAATTCAAGATGCTTCGGGAAGTGTCTTAGAAGAATTTAAAAACACTTCAGGAGAAAGAGTGGTAGAAGAAAAATACGTGGCAATGCTTGATTACATTCTTTCCACTAATGATTTACGCAAACCAGTTTTTGGTGAAAATAGCCCCTTACGTTTTGATAATCGTCCCGTAGCCGCTAAAACCGGCACTACCAATGAATGGCGGGATGGTTGGACAGTTGGTTTTACCCCCTCCTTAGCTGTTGGTGTATGGGCTGGCAACAATGATAATTCACCTATGGCGCAAGGTGCAGATGGCGTTTTTGTGGCCGCCCCAATCTTTCGAAAATTTATGGATCAAGCCTTGCAAAATTACAACATTGAACAATTTCCTAAATACGAAAAGGAAGAAACTGGCAAGCCGATCCTGGATGGTACCCTAGAAATGAATGAAAAAATAAAAGTCTGTGAAACTTCCGGCAAAGATAATTACTGTCTGGCAACTGATGCTTGTCCGGAAAGCACCCGTAAAGAGAAAGCTTTTTTTACGGGACACGATACTCTTTGGTATGTTAAAAAAGATGACCCGCGCGGAGAGGAACCTAAAAAACCAGAAGATGACCCCCAGTTTAAAAATTGGGAAAAAGCTGTACAAAAGTGGGCGGAAAAAGATAAGGATTTTTCCAATAACCAGTCTCCAAAAGACAAGTGTGAGGCAGGTGATTTTACAGATTATTTGCCTTCGGTTAAAATTACCAGCCCGGATGATAATGAAACCATCAAAAGCTCCCCCTTAACGATTGAAGCGTCTTTAAGCGCTGGTTATGGAATTAAAAAGGCCATTCTCTATATAAATGGAAATGAAATAGACACTCAAGCCTCTCCGGATTTTAGTTATAAATATACAATACCGGGAACTACTTCTGAATTAAAAATTAAAATAGACTTGTTAGACAAAAATGGCAATTCTACTTCTTCAACTATAGATGTCTCCGTTGAACTTCCTTGAAAAATTTTAAAAAGCTATTTAAATTTAATTTCCTCTATCAGTTTGCTGCCCAATTTTTCGTTGATTTTTTTAATAATCTCTTTGCTCATTAGGCGCAACTCAGAGGCCCAGGCCGAACTGGTGAATTTTACAAAAATAGTTTTTTTATTGAAATAATCGGGTATTAATTTGACCGCTCCTTGATTACCAAATTCTTCCCTAATAACTTCTCGAAAAACATAAAAGGCAGTTTTCTCATCTAAAACCGTCTTTTTTTGAAAAACGTCCTTTTTTCTCAGAAGCACCCCTAACGACTTCATTATTTTTTCTTGAGATAATTAAAGGCACTATGCACCGCAATTGCTCCTTCTGCGGCTGCTATAATGGCTTGGCGGAACTTATCTGACCCGGTAGTAATATCGCCTGCGGCCCAAATTCCCTCGATATTTGTAGCCCCGTCCTGGCTTATTTTAATATAGCCACCTCCATCCGCTTCCAATCCCAATTCTCTGGCAAAATCCCAATCGGGATCAGATCCTACTTCAATAAAAACGCCATCTAATAAAATTTCTTTCTGCCCATTACACTCCTTGTCTATGGTTACTTTTTCCACCTTTTTCTTGCCGCCAATCTCTAAGATATTGGTATTGTAAATCGTTTCAATTTTATTATTTTCTGCTAATTGTTTTTTCCAATACCCCTCGGCAGGAAGTTCGGCTTTCCGATAAATTAAAAATACCTTACTCGCTACTTGAGAAAGGTGAATGGCCGCTCCAACCGCGCTATTTCCTCCACCCACAACGGCGACTATTTTATTTTTATAAAAAAATCCATCGCACGTAGCGCAATAAGAAACTCCTTTACCTTCCAATTCTTTCTCTCCCGGAATGTTTAATTGCCTGCGCTTAGTTCCCGTGGCCAAAATAATGGCGCGAGTAAAAACAGCTTCTTTCCCTTGAATTTTTATCTCAAAAAGTTGCTTGTTTTCACCTTTTTTAATCAAATTTACTTCGCCAGTTATTATTTCTGGAGAATATTTTTTAGCGTGTTCCAACATCTTTTGCGAAAGCTCAAAGCCGCTTAAACCCTCTACTCCCAAATAATTATCCACTTTATGGCTTTCGGAAATTAAGCCGCCCAGGGCCATCCCAATTATTGTATGTCTTATTCCATAACGAGAGGCATAAACAGAGGCCGAGAGCCCAGCTGGACCCGCGCCGATTATTGCTAAATCCCAGATTGTCTTATTTTCTTGCATAAAGTTTTTACCCTGTTAAATTTCCATGAAGTGAGGATTATTTAATGGGGTTAATTTTTTTATTTTAGTTTTTAATCGGCATAATAATATAAATATAGTCCTTAGCTAATATCCCTTTTTCATCACCTGCTTCTCTAAGTGCGGCCGGAGAAGAACCGCTATTAATAAGTAGGGCTATTTGTGAAGTATTTAAGGTATTAAGTCCATCTAGGAGATACTTGGAATTAAAAATAATTTCTTGAGATGGTCCCTCTATGTCTAATTTAAGTTCAGAGGAATTCTCTCCCACCTCGACACTTTTTGCCTCAAACAAAACCTTTTTTTCATCACTATTTATTTTTATTCCAATTTCTCCCGACCTACCAGAAGTAAAAACACTAGCCATTTTAATAACACCCTGAATTAATTCCTTTTCTCCTTTAATTACCGTTTTAAACTCTTTGGGAATAATATTTTTATATTCTGGATACTTTCCATTAATCAAGCGTGAGACAATTTTAATTCCCTCTAAATCAAAAAAAATCTGGCTGTTTTCTATTGCTACCTTAACCATTCCTTCTTCGGTTTCGTTTTGTATAATTCGAGACAACTCTAAAAGAGTTGAGGAGGGGATAATAATGTTATTTTTTGATTTAACAAATGTCTCATATACCTCTTTATTAATATTTTCCTCATTTAACTTTAATTGGCTTTCGGCTAAGCGAAAACTGTCCGTGGCTGCTAAATAAATCTCCTGGGGATTAAAAATTACATTAACACCTGTTAATTCCTGTCTAGTTTCATTATAACCAACACAGGTAATTATTTTAGTAATAGCTCTTTTTAAAATAAAACTAGGAATATTAATTAAAAAATCTGATGTTTTTTGAGGAATTAAAGGAAAATCATCTGCGGGTAAGCCTTTAATAATAGCCTTAGAGTGCCCACTTTTTATCTTTAAATTTTGATCAACTACCTCTAAAGTAATATTATCCTCTCCAGAGGGAGGTAGATTGGTAATAAAATTACCAATTAATTTAGCTGGAATTGTTATTTTTCCCTCTTTCTCTATTTTAGCGCTAATTTTAATTACCACACCAATTTCTAAGTTAGTGGCCGAAAGCTTAAAAATTCCTTTTTCTACCTCAAAAAGAATATTATTCAAAATTGGCAGAGTGTTTTGTTTAGAAACCACTCTTTCTAAATTAAGAATAGCTTTTTTAAATTTTTCTTGAGTACAAATAATTTTCATAAAATTTAATACTATTTTATTTAAATATATTTTTAAATTTATTATTATTAGTTTTTTATAAACAGAGGAAAAGAGAGTATGGAGGTTTAAATAAAATAAAAAACAAGAGGATAAAGAGAGGAAAAAAGAATTTTTTTAGGAGTGTTTTTTTAGAGATGTTTTGTAAAAAATTATTTAACCAAGTTATTCCTATGTGAGTGGTTGGTTTTTCTATAGTTATACCGAGTATTTAAAGGATTTTCCACAAGTTATTAACCAAGAGAATATAATTGTTTTTTTAAAATATCTAATTCTTCAGTTAACTTCTCATTAGTGGTCAACTCCTTTTTTATTTTTTCAAAAGCATAAATGGCGGTGGTGTGATCCCTCCCTCCTAATCTCTCGCCAATTCCCGGATAGGAATAATTAAGCTCACTTCTCATTAAATACATAATAATTTGACGCGGTTTAACAATTTCTCTTTTACGAATTTTAATTAACAAATCATCGGGCCTAATTTCATAAAAATCCGAAACAATCTTAATAATATGTTTATAAGTGATACCCTTTTTTCTACTACTGGAAACTATCTCTGAAAGAAGGGAGGAAACAAGCTTTAGGGTTATTTTTTCTTGAGTAAGTTGAGCAGAAGCCGAAACACGATTTAACGCTCCTTCTAATTCACGAATATTACTAGTTATATTAGAGGCGATGAATTCCAGAGCCTCATCTTCTATTTCTAATCCCTCATTTAAAGCTTTTTTTCTTAAAATAGCCATACGGGTTTCAAAATCAGCTTGACCAATATCGGCAATCATTCCACCCTCAAAACGAGAACGCAATCTTTCTTCTAGAGTAGGAATTGCTTTTGGCGGACAGTCGCTACTTAAAACAATTTGCTTATTTAATTGGTAAAGAAAGTTAAAAATATGGAAAAACTCCTCTTGAGTTTTTTCTTTTCCAGAAAGAAATTGAATATCATCAATAATTAGGAGGTCTATTTTTTGGTAAAGTTCCTTAAATTCACTTACACGTTGGTTTTTAATGGATTCAATTAGATCGCCAGTGAATCTTTCCGAAGAAGTATATTTTATTTTACAATCGGGGGTTTTTTTAAGTACTTCATTGCCAATAGACTGCAAAAGATGAGTTTTTCCTAAGCCCACTCCTCCATAAATAAAAAGCGGATTATATATTTTCCCCAAATTTTGAGAAACCACATAGCAAGCAGCTCTAGCCAACTCATTACTTCCCCCGACAATAAAATTTTCAAAAGTATATTTGGGATTAAGGTTAGTCTCTTGATTAATGTTAAAACTTTTTAAAACAGTCCCTCTTGGCGTATAGGTTTTTTTAGGAGGCAAGATGGCATCCAACTTATTTTCCTTAAAGTTGTTTTGGTGGTTAGTAATAATAGAGCAATAAACCTCTTTGATATCGCCTTGAATATTACGCAGGGCTCTAAGGATGTAGAGTTTATATTTATTTTCTAGCCATTCCTTAGCAAAACCATTGGGAACTCCAATAAAAACCTTTCCGTCTTTATTGGATAATATAGAAGTATTTTTAAACCAAGTAATAAAATTGGCCTTAGAAATAGAAAGTTCTATCTCTCCTAAAACTGCTTGCCAAAGCTCTTCGTTGGTCATATATATTTTATTTAAGCCCTTTTCCTTGTTTAAAAAGTATAGCATAAAAAATAATCCACAGTCCAGAGTAATTGTGGATAAGAGTGTGAATAAGCTGTTTATTAAAAAAAGTAAGTAAGTTACTGCGCTACCTTAGGAGTTAAAATTTTTAATTGACTTAGTCTCTGATAATTGGTAAGATTTTAAATAGTTAATTAATGAATTTTAGGAAAAATAAATACCATGAGTCAAACATATAAGCCTAAAAGCCTAAAAAGAAAAAGAAAACACGGTTTTAAAAAAAGAAGCCAAACTAAGGATGGCTGCACTGTCATGCAAAGAAGGAGAAGAAAGGGTCGGAAAAGGATAACTACCGTGTAAATCTATAAAAAATGCTTTTTTAATGCTTCCATTTAACAACCGATTGTTTAAAAAAAGGGATTTTGCCAAAGTTCAAAGGTTGGGCCGTTTTTTTAATTCCAACCAAATAAGCCTAAAGGTATTAGAAAATGGCTTAAATGAAGCAAGGATTGGTATAATTGTAGGTAAAAAGTTCTCCGTAAAAGCCGTTGAAAGAAATAATTTAAAAAGAAGATTAAGAGAAATTGCTAAGCAAAAAATCAAACGTATAAAAAAAGGCTGGGATGTGGTAATTATGGCTAAGCAAAGCCAAAATAAGGTAAAAACCAGTGAAACCCTAGAGGTGTCCATAGAAAAAATGCTTATAGATGCTGATTTAATTAATTAACCTACCTGCCGGTAGGCGGGAACAAAAAATGTTTATTTTTGATCAATTTGTTTACATCCCAATATATAATTTACTGGTTTTTGTGTATAATCTTCTTCCTTTTGAGGATTTTGGAATAGCGATTATTATAATTACTTTAATAATTAAGTTTTTACTAATTCCTTTAAGTCGGAAACAGATAGAATCTCAGAAAAAAATGACCGAGTTGCAGCCTAAAATTAAAGAACTTCAGAAGAAATACAAGGATGATAAGGAAAAACAAAGCAGAGCTCTAATGGAGCTTTATAAAACCAATAAATCTAATCCTTTTTCCGGATGTTTGCCAATGATTGTTCAATTAGTTTTTTTAATTGCTATTTATCGAGTTCTTTTTAATGTTTCCCAGGCCAATTTAATGGTAGATGGAAATATTCTTTACGGCTTTATTAATAACCCCGGTCAAATAGATAAGATGTTTTTGGGTATTATAGATCTTTCTACGGCTGTAAACCTAGGGAACATCTCTTTTTCTGAGATACCAAAGGTGATTCTAATTGTTTTAGCCGCTCTTTCACAGTATTTTCAGACCAAAATGCTTATGGCTAAACAAAAAATAGCTCCAAGTTCTCAAAATAACGATAAAGCAGACTTTTCTCAAATACTATCTCAGCAAATGCTGTATTTGGGGCCACTCCTAACTCTTTTTATTGGAGTGAAATTTCCCTCTGGATTGGCTCTTTATTGGCTTATCTCAACTGTTTTTATGATTATTCAACAATATCTACTGGAAAAAGAAAATAAACTAATTTCTCAAAAACAAGTTAAGTAGCTATATTTTAAAAATGGAAGAATTAAAGCAAGACAAAATAGGGGCGCTAATAAAGGAAACTATTGAAAAAATGGGTTTTTCTTGTCAGGAAGTAGAATTTATCCAGCAAAACGATCAAGAAGAGGAAATGCTTGTTTTAAATATCAAAACCCCAGATTCAAGCTTTCTAATTGGTCAGTATGGAGCGAATTTACAATCATTGCAACACATAATTCGGGTGTTGGTGCGGGAAAAGTTAGAAGAGAGAATTAGATTTATTTTAGATATTAATTCCTATCGTAAGGAAAAAAATGATGCAGTTATTCTTTTGGCTAGGGAATTAGCCGAGCAATCAATCAGAGAAAAGAGAGCTATTATTATGCGTCCTATGTCGCCCTATGAAAGGAGGCTTGTTCATATGGAGTTTGCAGAAAATGATCAAGTGAAAACAGAAAGCATTGGTGAGGGCGAAGAAAGAAAGATCGTTATTAAGCCTCTAAATTTAGTGTAGCCATTATGGCAGAAGTTGTTGGAAAAAAAATAGCTTTTAATGTGTTAGTTAATAGTTGCACCAAGGTGTTTTCTACGGTCTTAGCATTGGTTTCAGTGGGCTTTATTACTCGGTACCTAGGTACAGAAGGTTTTGGCAATTATGCTACCGCTGTGGCCTTTTTATCTCTTTTTTCGGCTATGGCCGATTTGGGTCTTTATAATATTGCTACCCGGGAAATTTCTCGCTTCGGAGCCGATGAAAAGAAGATAATGGGTAATATTTTTTCTCTAAGGATACTTACCTCCGCTTTGATTTTAATCTTGGCGCCGATAGTTATTTTTTTTCTTCCCTATTCACGAGAAATTAAAGAAGGAATTGTTATTGTAGCTGTAGCCTTTTTGTTTTCTTCTAGTTATCAAGTTTTAAATGGAGTTTTTCAAAAAAACCTAGCCATGTATAAGGTGGCGATCGGAGAATTAACGGGTAAGGTGGTTCAAGTAGCCACGGTTATTCTGACAACCATCTATGATTGGGGATTTGATTGGATCCTTATGGCCATGTTGCTCAACATGGCGGTAAGTTTTTTGATTATTTTTTTCTGGTCTCGGAAATATATAAAAATAAAGCTCCAATTCGATTTTACTTATTGGAAAGAATTTTTAAAAGAATCTCTGCCCATGGGTGCGGTGGCTATTATTTCTTTTGTTTATTTTAAAATGGACACTATAATGCTGTCTATCATGAAAAGTGGAACAGATGTGGGTATTTATAACGCGGCTTATAAGGTTTTAGAAAATTCTACTTTTTTTCCAGCGCTTATTTGTGGGCTAGTGTTGCCCATAATGTCGCGGGATATTTTTGCTAATCGAAAAAACTTTCAGATAATATCTGATCAAACGTTAAAATTTTTTATTTTGCTCATTGTTCCGTTGACCGTAGTGACGCTATTTCTTTCTGAAGGAATTATTAGTTTAATTGGCGGAGCGGGCTTTGCTGAATCAGCCCATGTGCTAAGGATTCTTATTTTTGCCTTGGCTTTAATATTTTTAGGACATTTTTTAAATGCAATTTTAATTGTTTCTAATTTGCAAAAAAAACTGATGCTGGTTTTATTGGTGGCAGCCGTGGTTAATGTTTCGCTTAACTTCATTTTAATCCCCCGCTTTTCGTATGTAGGCGCCGCCTATGTTTCAGTGATTACGGAATTGATTGTGGTTTTTTTGACAGCCTATCTGGTTATTTACAAGGTGAAATATTATCCTCAAGTGGATAAGTTGCCTAAAATTATCTTCGCCGGATTGATAATGAGCTTCTTTTTGTTTTTTTTCCGGGGAAAAAACTTTTTCATTTTAGCCGCAACTAGTTTTGTAGTTTATTTTTTGGCTCTTTGGGCGCTACGGGTAATAAAAAATTCAGAAATTATGAGTCTAATTAGCCAAAAAGGAGTAGAAGAGTATGAAGAAACACCCTAAGGTCTTTATTGTCATTTTGAATTATAACGGGCTGGATGTTTTAAAAAAATGCCTTACCAGTGTCTTTAAGATTGATTATTCTAATCTCGAAATTATTGTAGTGGATAATAATTCTTTGGACGGCTCTTTAGAAATGGCTAAGGCCAATTTTTCTAAAGCTATTTTTATTAAAAACGAAGCAAATTTAGGATTTGCTGCTGGCAATAACGTGGGAATTAAGTTTGCTCTTGAAAGAGCGGCGGATTTTATTTTGCTTTTAAATAATGACGTTGAAGTTGAAAAAAACTTCCTTATGCAATTAATAGACAATGTGGCGGAAAATGAAAAAGTAGGGATTGCTAGTCCAGTTATTTTTAATGGCGAAACAAGAGAAGTTTGGTTTTCCGGAGGACACATAAACTGGTGGGGAATGAAAGCTATTAACAGAAAAGATATTCAGACTAAAAATTATTTCAATACGGATTTTATTACTGGTTGCGCTATGTTGATTCGAGCAGTAGTTTTTCAAAAGGTCGGCTTATTAGACGAAGATTATTTTTTATATTATGAAGATGCTGATTTTAGCTTAAGATCAAAAAAAGCTGGTTTTCAAAATATGGTAGTTTCTTCCAGCTGGATTTATCATTTTGAAAAAAGCCAGGAAAATCCGGAAAATAAAACATACTGGCTGGTAGTTTCCGGATTAATTTTTTTCCAGAAAAATGCCAATTTTTTGTTTAAAATCTGGGGAGGGTTTTATTTAATCTTAAGAAAAGTTAAAAACTATCGGGATGTTAAGATTAAAAAAGATAGGATTTCTTTGGTAGTTCGAAAGGCCTATCAAGATTTTAAACATGCCTAATTTTAAAAAACTTTCTATAATTATTGTTAACTATCAAAGCGAGCTATATTTGCAAAAATGTCTCGACTCTCTTTTTTGGTATAATCTCGGAATAGATTTTGAAATTGTGATTGTTAATAATGATGAAAAAGAAAAACTGGAAAAAATAAAAACACAATTTCCGAAAGTGGTTTTAATTAATTCTCCCAAAAATAATGGTTTTGGCGTGGCGTGTAACTTAGGGGCTAATCATTCTCAGGGAGATTTGCTGTTTTTTCTCAATCCAGATACAGAAATCCTAAGTAATAATCTTTCGGTGCTTCTGGATAAATTTATCAAAAATGAAAAAATTGGCGTTCTTGGGCCTAAATTAGTTACAACAGAAGGAAAAATACAGCCCTGGTGTGCTGGCAAAGATTTTAGTTTTTGGGAATTGATTAAAAATAACTTTGGGGTAATTGCGAGTAGAAAAATTTGGGAATCAGAAAGTGAAATTCAAGCGGATTGGGTGAGTGGAGCAGCGCTTCTGATGAGGAGAGAGTTATTTGATAAAATTGGAGGTTTCGATGAAAATTTTTTTATGTATGGCGAAGATGTGGATTTGTGCCGGCGCATAAGAGAGAAGAAATACGAAGTAAGGCTCTGTCCCCAAGTGTCAATTTTGCATTGGGGCGGGAAAAGCCAAAGAAATTTTTTAAAGCAAAAACAGCGATATTTTAAATCTTTATATTATTATCTTAAAAAAACTGCATTCAGAAAAAAACCACATGGAAATATCTAAACTTCTATTTTTTTTAGCCCTCTATTTGCCTTTTCAAATCGCGCTTAATCCTGGTGAGGGTTTTGATGTAGCCTCAATCCGAGTAATTATCATATTGTTATTTCTAATTTGGGTAGCAGATGGCCTTAAAAAAAAGAAGATTGTTTTTCAAAAAAATATCCAAACATTATTAATTAGCTCCTTCCTTTTTTTAAGTCTTTTTTCTCTATTTTTTTCCACTAATCTAGATTGGTCTGGGCGAAAAATTTTATTTTTTCTCTCCATCTTCCCTATTTATTTTGTGGCTGCAAATGTTTTAGCTAACAAGGAAAAAATACTAAAAGTAGCCAGATATTTAGTAATCAGTGGCAGTCTAGTAGCTTCTTTGGGCATAGTTCAATTTTTATTGCAGTTTCTGGTTGGTCAAAAAGCAGTATATGACTTTTGGGCAGATTATCTGGCGGTGCCATTTCTGGGTCAAACCTTTTCTCGGGCGGTATTGCAAAATCCCAGTTGGTTGGTCAATATTTCCGGCGCTACTTACTTGCGAGCGACGGCTACTTTCCCCGATCCGCATATGTTTTCTTTCTTTTTAGGATTACTTATTCCCTTGGCACTGGCTTTATTGGTGACCAGTCCTAAAAAAATTTGGTTAAGTCTAGCTCTTGTGGCATTGATCTTGGCGGATATTTTAACTTTTTCTCGTGGCGGTTATTTGGGGCTGGGAACAGCACTTGTTTTTCTGCCTATTTTTTTCTGGGAAGAAATAGGTCGAAAATATAAAAAAATACTTTTTGGCGGAATATTCGTAGTGTTAATTTTTTTGCTAATACCCAATCCTTTTTCCGGGCGCTTTTTTTCCATTTTTAATTTAAAAGAAGGCTCTAATTTGGGCCGGATAGAGACCTGGAAACGAGCGATAGCGGTTGTGGAAGAACATCCGGTTTGGGGA